>ERZ506960.92-NODE-92-length-65857-cov-5.71632_pt1 | contig 65857 bp, 65 predicted proteins | sample MGYA00513170_ERZ506960 | MGnify/ENA metagenome assembly ERZ506960
GATCTTTATTGATAAATTTAAATATTTCAATTTTTATTTTCTCCTTCTTCCGATTTTTACTTTTTCTTCTCTTTTTCAAAAGTTTGTTTCTTATCCCCCTTATAAAAAAAACCTTTAGCTCCGCGGAAATTGTGAAACTTCCCGTGAAACATAAGCTCTTCTGCCCTTCAAGACACTGCCTGCCGATGTTCGGGCAGCAGATGGAAAAATTCATCATTTCTTTTGTCCGACCGGATCGGTGATTTTTTCTTGTTTTTTTAATGAAACAGATATTGTAAATATTTTCAAACTGTTGTAATATGTATTCCGACACAAGATATGGTATCTGTCCATATATATATTCTACATTTGGTACTTTTTTCATTTAAAGCGTATACTATTTCATCAGTCATAAAAACAGGAGACAGGGAGATCATGAATCAGGAACTTAGGGAGGACTTGGATTTTCACTTCAATGTGATCAAAAGAAACGGGCAGGAAGTCAGTTTTGACATCACCAAAATCATCAATGCTATCGGAAAAGCAAATAATGAAGTCGAGGGCATTCATCAGCTGAATCCTTTCCAGATCCGTGCCATTGCGGACAATATTGCAAAAAAGATAGCCGATTATTCTCATGCCGCCAATGTGGAAGACATCCAGGATATGGTGGAAACGGGGATCATGGAAATGCGAGGCTATGAAGTGGCGCAAAAATACGTCCGCTACCGTTACAAGAGGGAAATTTCCCGTAAGAGCAACACCACCGATGACGGTATTCTTTCTCTCATTGAATTGAACAATGAAGAAGTAAAGCAGGAAAATTCCAACAAAAATCCGGTCATCAATTCCACCCAGCGCGACTATATGGCAGGGGAAGTGTCGAAGGATCTGACGAAGCGCCTTCTTCTTCCCGAAGAAATCGTAAAAGCTCATGATGCGGGGATCATTCATTTCCACGATGCCGATTATTTTGCCCAGAAGGAACATAACTGCGATTTAATCAATTTGGAAGACATGCTCCAGAACGGCACGGTGATCAGCCAGACCATGATTGAGAAGCCGCATTCCTTCTTCACCGCCTGCAATGTGACCACCCAGATCGTGGCACAGGTCGCTTCCAACCAGTACGGCGGACAGTCTTTCACTCTTTCCCATCTGGCTCCTTTCGTCGATATCAGCCGTCAGCGGATCAGAAAAGATGTGGTGGAAGAAAGAAAACTCACCGGCGAAACCATGGACGATGACATCATCGACAAAATCGTGGAAAACCGTCTCCACAGCGAAATCAAGAGCGGTATCCAGACGATCCAGTACCAGCTCATCACTCTCATGACCTGTAACGGACAGGCGCCTTTCGTCACCATGTTCATGTATCTTGACGAAGTGCCCGAAGGAAGAACCAGAGCCGATCTGGCAATGATCATCAAAGAAGTTCTTCTCCAGAGAATGCAGGGCGTTAAAAATGAAAAGGGCGTATGGATCACACCGGCTTTCCCGAAACTGATTTATGTCCTCGATGAAGACAATATTCATGACGGCTCTCCCTATTATGAACTGACGAAACTGGCTGCCAAATGCACCGCAAAAAGACTGGTTCCCGACTATATTTCCGCGAAAGTTATGAAACAGTACAAAAACGGCGACGTTTATCCCTGCATGGGCTGCCGCAGCTTCCTCACCCCCGACACGGAAGGACTTTCCGACGACGGTTCTCATAAATATTACGGCCGTTTCAACCAAGGGGTGGTCACCATCAATCTGGTGGACGTTGCCTGCTCTTCCGAAGGGGATATGGACAAATTCTGGGAAATCCTGGAAGACCGTCTTGAACTTTGCCACAGAGCTCTCCGCTGCCGTCATGAAAGACTGCTCGGCACCGTTTCCGATGTAGCTCCCATTCTTTGGCAGTACGGCGCTCTCGCAAGGCTGAAAAAAGGCGAAACCATCGACAAACTTCTTTTCAACAATTACAGCACCATTTCCCTCGGCTATGCAGGCCTCTATGAAATGTGCGTCAGAATGCTCGGCCTCTCCCATACCACGGAAGAAGGCAGAGAATTCTCCCTCAAAGTCATGCAGAAACTGAATGACAAATGTGCCGAATGGAAAGAAGCGGAACATATCAGCTACTCCGTCTACGGCACACCGATGGAATCGACGACTTATAAATTTGCAAAAGCACTCAAGAAACGGTTCGGCACCATTCCGGGCGTCACCGACAAAAATTACATCACCAACAGCTACCATGTCCATGTGGCAGAAAAAATCGATGCTTTCCATAAGCTGAAATTTGAATCGGATTTCCAAAAACTCTCTCCCGGCGGCGCTATTTCTTACATCGAAGTGCCGAATATGCAGAACAATATTCCCGCAGTTCTCACGGTCATGAAATATATTTATGACAATATCATGTACGCCGAACTCAACACAAAGAGCGATTTCTGTATGGAATGCGGCTATGACGGAGAAATCAAAATCAAGGAAGACGACAGCGGAAAACTGATCTGGGAATGCCCGAACTGCGGCAACAGGGATCAGCATAAAATGTCCGTCGCAAGAAGAACCTGCGGCTATATCGGCACACAGTTCTGGAACCAGGGACGCACACAGGAAATCAAGGACAGAGTTCTCCATTTATAAAAATTTGACCTCATCATTGACATCAGGCGGCTCTATGACGGGCCGCCCTTTTTATCCGAGGAAGGAGCATTATGAATTACGGCGGAATCAAAGAATATGACATAGCAAACGGGCCGGGCATCCGCCTTTCCCTCTTTGTATCAGGCTGCACCCATCATTGCAAAGGCTGTTTCAATCCGGAAACTTGGGATTTCAATTACGGAAAACCTTTCACCGATGAAACGGAAGATTATATCATCAAACAGCTGGGCTACGATTTTTATCAGGGGATGACTCTCCTCGGCGGCGAACCGATGGAACCGCCGAACCAAAGACGGCTCCTCCCTTTGGTGAAACGGTTTAAAGAAACTTATCCGGAAAAAGATCTCTGGTGCTTTTCGGGCTATCTTTTCGACAGCGAAATTCTCGGAAAATTTGCCAAAGAAATGGAAGAAACAAAGGAACTTTTAAAATACATCGATGTCCTCGTAGACGGGGAATTTATGATCGATAAAAAAGATATCACCCTCCTTTTCAAAGGTTCTTCCAACCAGAGAACCATTGACGTACAGAAATCGCTGCAGTCGGGATCCATCGTTTTATGGAATCCGGAAAATGCAGTCATGGCTCACGCAGGAAATATATAAACAGCCTCTCCTTCGGGAGAGGTTTTTATTTTGCCTTCTTCTCTTCCCGTCAGGTTCAGGACAGAAAAGAAGCAGTCCGATCATAAAACAGAAAAAATAAAAACGCCCCTTTGCAGAAGCGTTTTCGTTCTCATCCCCTTTTACGGAGCTTTTATTCTTTTATTATTTCTTTCAGAGCGTTCATAAAGTCATCTAACGGACGGTATCCGGAGAGGCGGTCGATTTCTTTTCCGTCTTTAAAGATGACAAAAGTCGGAATGGACATGATGTCAAAACGGCCTGCCAGTTCCTGCTGTTCGTCCACATCTATTTTGCAGAAGCTGATCTTGTCTCCGATCCGTTCTTCCGCTCCCTTCAGTACAGGCGCCATCATGCGGCACGGCGGACACCAGGTTGCCCAGAAATCAATGAGGGCATAGCCGCTGTGGTTTGTTATTTCTTTATCAAAATCTTCTATGGAATGAATTTCTTTGATCATCGGTATCTCTCCTTTACATCAATTTTTCTAAATCTAAACTTTTCGATATCAATATTATACTATAGAATTTTTTCGATGTAAAGTAAAATTTATTTCTGAAATAATTTTTTATGAAATTTCTCTGCCAATCGCTGTGTTTTTCGGAAATCGTAAACAGACAGAGAAAATATATTTCCTGCATTTCCCATTTCTTTTTTTCCCTTATTTCCCAAAAAGGAAACTCTGCTTTATAATAAAATCATTCATCTGATTATTTACAGGGAGTTTTTATGAAAAAAAATACATCTTTCCCCTTGCACCGTCTCTTCCGCCTCATGTCTCCTTACTGGAGGAGCGAAGAGAAAAAATCGGCGTGGGCGCTGCTTTCGGGGATCGTTATTCTCACCGTTTCCGCCGTATATATGACCCTTCTTTTGAATGAATGGTTCAATTCTTTTTACAGCGCACTTCAAAACTACGACGGAGAAGCAGTCTATAACGGGCTTATCCGTTTCACCGGCCTTGCTTTTGCCCATATCGCTTTTGCCGTTTATTCCTACTATTTGCAGCAGGTTCTTTCTTTGCGGTGGCGGCGGTGGATGACGGAAAATACCTTTCCCGCTGGACAGGGCGGCAGATGTATTACCGTCTTGAAATGTTTTCTCCCGAAAGCGCGGACAACCCGGACCAGCGAATTTCGGAAGATATAAAAGCTTTTACCACCATGACCCTGTCCTTTATGAACGGCCTTTTACGGGCGATCACCACCATCGTCTGTTTCATCTTCGTCCTGTGGAATCTGTCGGAACCGCTTTCCTTTACTTTCCTCGGCAAAGAATTTCATATCGGCGGCTATCTTGTCTGGACAGCCCTCGCTTATTCCGTTCTCGGTACGTGGATCACTCACAAGGTGGGCCATAAGCTGGTGTCTCTCAATTTCATTCAGCAGAAACTGGAAGCGGATTTCCGTTTTTCCATGGTACGCCTTCGGGACACGGCGGAAAGTGTTGCTTTTTATGACGGCGCCGCTTCGGAAAAAGATTTCCTTTCCCGCCGGTTTTCCGATCTGTTAAAAAATACATTTCTCATCATTAAAAAACAAAAGCAGCTGTCATGGCTCACCAACAGCTACGGCCAGATTGCCATCATATTTCCCTTTGTTGTCGCCGTTCCCCGATATTTATCAAAAAATATTTCTTTAGGGGGACTCATGCAGATCGCCAACTGTTTCGGAAAAGTGCAGGAATCCATGTCCTATTTCGTCGATGTCTATTCCTCCCTTGCAGAATGGCAGTCCTGCGTGGACCGTCTGTCTTCTTTCGATGATCATATCGGCCGCCTCTTTACGGAAACGGAAACGGCGGAAAAAGATCTCTTCCGCACCTCCTCGGAGGATCTCCTTGCTTTGGAAGACGTCACCGTTCTCGTTCCTGCTCCGGCAGATCGGGAAAAAGGAAATAAAAGCCTTCGGGTTATTTTAGAAGGAGTGAACTGCCGCATCCGCAAAGGGGAGCGGATCATCCTGAAAGGGCCGTCCGGCGCGGGGAAATCCACCCTCCTCCGCACCCTCGCAGGATTTTGGCCCTATGCAAAAGGCCGTCTCCTTCTTCCTTCCTCAAAAGAAGCGATGTTCATTCCTCAAAAGCCCTATATTCCCATGGGCACGCTGGCGGAGGCCGCGTCCTATCCGGGGAAAACCGCAGACAACGACATTTTGATCCCTCTTTTGGAAAAATGCGGTCTTTCTCATCTGACGGGGAAGCTTTCCGCAGAAGCCGACTGGAGCCATATTTTATCCTTGGGAGAACAGCAGAAACTGGCTTTTGTCCGCATATTCCTCAGAAAACCGAAATGGGTATTCCTTGACGAATCGACGAGCGCCGTCGATGAAGAAAGAGAGGATTCTCTCTATAAAATGCTGACCGACATGGAAAATACATCGATCATCAGCATCGGCCATCGCTCCACTTTGGACAAATGGCATACCCGGGTGATCCGCATTCGTGATAAAAAACTGGAAGGATGAAAATTTTCAGCCATATAAAAAGAGCTTTCCGAAAAAGGAAGGCTCTCTTTTAATATCAAGAAAGAAAGATTCCGGTTTTCCCTTGTATTATCGTTCTTTTTCCCCTTGCAAGATGCAGGAGTGCAGGGCCGTTTCAAATTTTGATTCCGACGGAGGTCCTGCAGGTTGTCCGACCTGCTCTTATTCTCGATGGGAGCGGATCATTTCCGTTACTTCCATGAAAGCGGGATCGCTGTCGAAATCGAAATCCACTTTTCCTTCCACCCGCCAGCGGATCCAGACTGCATCATCTTCCATGATTTCCACCGAAACGGGCTTGAACAGGACGGGCTGATCTTTTGTGATTCCTTCGGCGGTCATGAAAAGAGTCTGGGTCTCCCTGCTTCCGTCCGCCGCAGGAGCGATGACTTGGCTCACTTCGTCGACGAGGCCTGCCTGAAGGAAACTCCAGTTGAGAACGGCACCGCCGCCGAGCATCATTTTGTTTACATGGAGAATGTCTTTGATTTTTTCACAGGCAAGAGGAAGATCGACCCTGTCTTTTCCGCAGATCAGATAAGAGATGCCTTTCTTTCTGAGGAAATCTTTGTACCCGTTTCCTGCTTTTTCCGTGAGAATTTCTACGATATGGGCTTTTTTACCCCCTTCTTCCATGACAGAATCCTGCCATGCCAGTCTGCCTTTGCCGTCTACGGCAATGAGATATTGTCCCGACTCCGCGCCTTCTGCAATGAAATCTCCTTCTTCTACGAGGAGCGCATTTTCGTCAATCTCGGGCTTTTCGTAAAGCGTGTAATTGTCGTCAATGGTGGTTCTTCCGAGAATGAGAGCTTCATAACTGTACTTTTCACGCTGAACCAGATCGAAAGTATCGCCTTCGTCCTGAGCGGAAGGACGCCAGAGGTATTTTCCCATGATCTTTCCGTCCAAGCTTGTTTCCATGTGGCAAAAAATAAAAGGCCGCTTCATTTTTCCTCCTGTAAAATTTCAAAAAATGTTTTCCCCCTTTTCAAAAAGAGGGAGATTATATATTCCAATATTTCGGCACATATTTGGAAGTGAATAAATTGATGGCAAAATTGTCGGTAAGGCCGCTGATATAGTCTTTCACGGCGAGGGGAATATTTCCTCCTGCCAGCTTTTTCTGTTTTTCCGGCAACTCTTCGGGATGTTTCATATACCATTCATAGAGCATGACCACCACGTCATGGCCTCTCTGCCTGTCGGGAATCAGCGCCTGTGACAAATACACTTCGTCAAACATGAACTGACGGAATTCCAAGAGCGTTTCGTCTCCTTCACGGCTCATTTGAATGCTGTCTTTGTCCATGGAATTTGCCACCAGATCTTCCACCATGGCGGTGATCATCGACGAATGGGTAACGCCCAGCACTTTTCTTATCTTATCGGGGATTTGATTTGCCGAAATCAGTCCCATATTTTCCGCATCATCATAGTCATGGCAAAGATAAGCGATGCGATCGGCGTATTTGATAAGGCTTCCTTCGAGTGTATGGGCTTTGAGCGATCCCGAATGATTGAGAATGCCGTCCCGCACTTCTTTTGTGAGGTTCAGCCCTTTTCCGTCATTTTCCAAAGAGTCGACGATGCGCAGGCTCTGCTCGTTATGCTCAAAATGACCGCAGGCATCACGGAGAGCCTGCTCTCCCACATGGCCGAAAGGGGTATGGCCCAGATCATGGCCCATGGCGATGGCTTCCACCAGATCTTCATTGAGGCGGAGCGCTCTTGCCATGGTTCGTCCGATTTGCGCCACTTCCAGCGTGTGAGTCATGCGGGTGCGGTAATGATCCCCTTGGGGGGCAATATAGACCTGTGTCTTATGTTTCAGCCGGCGGAAAGAATTGCTGTGCAAAATGCGGTCCCGATCTCTCTGGAAAGGCGTCCGCAGGGGATCTTCCTCTTCGGGCCTCATCCTTTTTGCTTCATCCGCAAAAGATGCTTTTTCACTCAGTATTTTTCTTTCCACTTCTTCGTAACGCTCACGAATCGTCATCTTCTCACTCCCTTCTGACTTTATTGTACCATGAAATAAATCAGCCCGTACTTGCTATGAAATTTTGCACCGCTTCCACATAGGCGCTTCTGTCCGTTCCGAGTTCCATCGTATGGCCCGCTTCGGGGAAAAGGACGAGTCTTTTATTCCTGCTCCCTGCAGCATCAAAAAGTTCTTCCGCCACTTTCGCAGGGACGAGGCTGTCTTTCTCCCCGTGAAGAAATAAGACGGGAGAAGTCATCTTTTTGGCGCTGTCCAAAGGATCGATATCGGAGAGCCATTTCCCTTCATTTCCGTAAAGAGTCACCTGAAAGAAAGGATAAAGAAGATCCATCATATCGACCAGCATCGGATCTCCCGTGAATGCGGACAATTTATCTTCTCCCAATTTCATGAGATTTCCGTAAGAGCTGTCCGCCACATAAAATGCGACTTCTTTCCCTTTTTCCGTGCCGCCGTAAATGAGCGCCAATGCGGCACCGAGAGAAACGCCGTGGATGCCTTCTTTGGAAGCGGGCGTTCTTTCATGAATCCACGAACGCCATGCATCGATATCATCCGTTTCATGAATGCCCCAGCTTGTTTGATCGCCGCCGCTTTCACCGTGGCCGCGAAGATCAATCATCAGCACGTGGAAACCCATATTTCTGTAAATTTCCGCATAAGGGAGCATCATGGAGCGGTTCTGATAAAGGCCGTGAAGAAGAATGACCGTGTCCGCCTCTCTTCGGCTGTCTTCTATATACGTACCGTGAAGCTCCGTCCCGTCTTTCGAGCGGATTGTGACGGGCTGCCAACCGTTCCGCCGCTCCTCTTCATGAATGGCAGAAAGCCTGCCTCTGTTGTCGGCAATGCCCAAAATGCGATCCCACGGGGCATGAAAAAGGCGGTCATAAGCTATATGGGCGGCATAAAAGCCGAGCACCGTCGATAGCAGAATGACCGCAACAAGACAAAGCTTGATTCCTTTCCAAATGAATTTCAAAATATCTCCTTTTCCTCAGGCGGGATGAGTTCTCAAATGAAGCCAGACCGACGCTCCTGCCGCAAAGAAAGCAAATGCGGTCAGCCAGAAAACGGAAGCAAATCCGAGCGCCATGGCAAGGAAGCCGCTGCAGACGGGACCTGCCACGTTTCCGATGAGGGACACGCCGGAAACGACACCGAAAACGATGCTCCTCTTATCGGCGGGAACGGACTGAGCGATATAAGTATTGGCGATGGGCATGATGAATCCCATTCCGAAACCCGTAGCGGCGCGGAAAAAGCCGAGTCCCCAGATATTCGGCATGAGATACTGCATGATAAAGGTAAATCCTGCGAAAAAAATCGAACCGATGAGCAATTTTTTCATCGGAACATGGGCGGTGACATTTCCCACCGACAGAGAGCAGAGAGCACTCACACCGCCGGCAAGGAAAATAATGATCCCCACAATGGTGGCGATCATATCGGAATTACCGCCGATCATGTCCCTGATATAAAGAGGAAGGACGGGGCCGATGCCGGTGATCCCGAAATTACAAAGAAATTGCAGGATGATCATGATGCGGATCAAAGGAATCCCTGCAAAATATTTCAATTCTTTCCATGCGGACTCCTTCTTTTCCTCCGTTTTTATCCTGATATCGGGCATGTACAACCGAGTGCCGATAAGGCATAAGACGGAAAGGACGCCGAAGAAAAGGAAGGGCATACGGTACCCGAAAGTATCTGCCACGAGACCGCCTAAGAGAGGGCCGAACATGATCCCCATGACAAGGGCGGCTTGGAAATAGCCGAGCATCCGCGACGTTTCTTCTTCAGGGGTCACCATGGTGACGACGGAAAGCCCGATGGGAACAAATCCGCCGAAAAGACCTTGGAATATACGCAAGACGAGAATCTGCCACGGCGCCGTCGCGACACCGCAGAGAAAAACGGTCAGCATAACTGTAACGAGAACGATGGTCATGACAGTTTTCGGGCCTCTCTTTGCGGACTGGACCGACCAGAAAGGAGCACTGAAAGCGATCATGAAGGGGGTGACTCCGGAAATGAGGCCTGCCCAGAACGCCGCCTCTCCGCTGTCGTGTATACCGAGTTCACCCAGATAAAGAGGGAGAAATGCCAGCACGCCGATCATGGCAATTCCCGAACCGATCTGAATGGCGCACATCAAATAGACGATGCGTTTCCAATTTTCCTGTACTGTCATTATTGTCACCTCTTTTATAAAAAATTTAAACCCGATTATCAATCGAGCACTTACAGTTATAATGGAAATATAAAATAAAGTCAAATGCTTTTTTCTATTTCTTTTTTATATCTTTCAAGCATTCCTCGTTTTGCGGAAATATTTGTTATAATATAAAAGAAGATTAATCATTTCTAAGAGGAGGAAGATGATGAATTTTATTGAAATCAAACCGGAAGAAGCGCCGTTCAATCCTTTCAGTGACTGGAGCAAGTATGTCCTTGTCACCGCAGGGACGGTGGAAAAATGCAACACTCTTCTTGTCACCTGGGGCGCTTTCGGCGTCATGTGGAGGAGAAAAACCGCCACCGTCTATATCCGTCAGAGCCGTTACACAAAAACCATTTTAGACAGTCAGGACTATTTCACCCTTTCCTGCCTGCCTGAAGAATACAAGCCGCAGATGAGCTATATGGGAAGACATTCGGGACGGGACGAAGACAAATATAAAAATTCCGGCCTTCACCCCGTCGATCTGGACGGCGCTGCCGCCATCGAAGAAGCGGATCTTGTCTTCGTCTGCCGAAAAATTTACACCCATGAAATGACGGAAGATCATTACACCGATCACGATGTCTACGAAGATCACAACAGCGGAAGGATGGCAGGAAACAATCACAGTCTTTACATGGGAGAAATCGTAAAAGTCTATCAGAAGCAAAAAGACTGAGAGGGAAATGATATACCCCGTTCGTTAAAGAAGAAATAAAAAGAGGCTTTCTGCCTGAACTGTGGCAGTGAGCCTCTTTTGTCATATGCCCGTCGGAGCGGCGGTGAATCTCCTTACCCTGATGATCATTCTTTTTTAATTTTCTGCCCTCGGCAGCCTCTTTGATTGTTTGAGAGCCTTTTTGGGAGCCTATGGATCTCTTTCAGGGATTTTCTTTTCCGCCGCTTTTTAATCAGGTCTCCCCTATCTTGTTCAAGATGCCGGAAAATTCGACAGATACAGGAAATAAAGAGTTCTTCCTTTTTATGGCAACAAAAAAGACCTCTTTCGAGGTCTTTTTTATCCTGTCGGTTCTATTAGAACTTGTAGTTCAGGGATACTGCCCAGGTGTCTTCAGCTGTAGCATCATCATCATCTGCATCTACGGAGAATGCATATTCACCGTGGAGGTATACGTTCTTAGCCAGTGTTACATCAGCCAGAGCGTTCCAGTAGGTCATGTTGTTAACTGCAGTCTGTTTGAATACATCAAGTACGTCGGTGTTGTATCCTGAGCCGCCGAAGAATACATTTTTATCAACATCATTGTAAACTACGTCGATAGCAAAGGTGCCCGGTTTCTTCAGATCCATCTTGCCGAAGCCGATACCTGCGTTCCATGCCTGATCATAGTCGTCAGCATCGCTGTTCTTCCAGTATTCGCCGAATACGCGGATCTGATCGCCCAACGGAATAGTGAGGCCTGCGCCGTAGATTTCAGCATCTTTTCCTTCTTTCATTGTCAGGTAGTTCAGGTCCAGTTTGAAGCCGTCAAAGTTTGCTTTACCTTTTGCATAGAATGCATCTTTGTTTGCATAACTACCTGCATTGAACTGGCCGTAGCCTGCGATAACTGCAAATTTGCCGAGACCGAACTGTACCTGTGCACCGTCGAAGCCTTTGGAGCTGCCATAGAGCCAGCCGCCCTGGTTACCGAAGTTGTTGCCGTAACGGCCGAGGGTTACTGCTGCTGCATCGCCGAACTGATGTTTTACGTTGAGAACGTCCATAACTGTGTCAGCAGAATCTTTGTCTTTGAAGTTCATTTCGCTGGTGAGACGGCCGTTAACGGTGGTGCTTTCGTTAACCTGTGCTTTTACGCTGATTCTCATACGGCCGTTCCAAGAGTCCTGAGCTTCACCATTTTCAAGGGTGTTGTCTTTGGACTGGTAACGCATACGAGCATCGCCGGACCAGTAGAGGTTGCCGACTTTCTTTTCCAATTTGGAAACGCGAACGCCCAGGTTAGCGAGTTCGTCAGCGTATTCGCCTGCGAGTCTTTCCAGAGTAGCTCTCTGTTCAGCGTTCAGCTGATCTTCACGAGCCATGAGACGAGCGATGATCTGAGCCAGTTCATAACGGGTCATGTTTCTTTCGCCCTTGAATGTGCCGTCCGGATATCCTTCTACAACGCCCTGATCGGACAGATCGGATACTGCCTGATATGCCCAGTCGTCGGTGGATACATCAGAGAACGGATTTGCAGCGTATGCGGATACGCCTGCGGTGAGTGCTGCTGCTGCAGCGATTGCGAGAATCTTTTTCATAGTTTTTCTCCTTCTGAAAAAAATTTTTTTATCCCTTTTGATACGGATTCAGAAGAAGTATACAAGAGTGACCGTGTTTCCTCTGCTTTCTTCGTGACTCCATAAAGCAGCAAGGCAGGGACTTGCCTTATTGCTCCACTACATCGTACCTCAATTGCTGTTTTTTTGCAAGTTTAACCTATTCTTTTATCCGATAAATACAGGCTTTTTCCCCTTTTCCCCTTTTTTACTTTTCTCATATTTCTTTCTGTTTTTCTAATCTTATTTTCATTATTACCATTATTATTATGATAAAATCTGATTTTTGCATTCTCTATTATTATTAGAAAAAAATCTCCTTTTTCTCTCTTTTTTAATATTTTATTGAATCTCGGTCAACTATAGATTTTTCTTATACATTAATTATATTTCTTTTATATGACAGCTCCCGATTTTCCTCTACCATACTTGGTATACTCCCTTTTTCCTTCTTTTTCTGATACCCTCCCTGAAAAGAAAGAAAAGGCAGAGGATTGATTCCAATGGCGGCAAGGCAAATCAAAAAACGAAAAGTTGACGGGACGGACAAGTTCATTTCATTTATATTTCATTTTATATAGTATTTTAAATAAAAGAAATCCCTGCCACAAAAATGACAGGGACTCTTTTGATTGTCCGATAATGAAATTTCCGAAAAATCAGAATGTATAGTTCAGTTCGATGCCCCAGACATCATCGGGATCTTCACCGTCTTTAATATCAGCGGCAAAGCTGTAGTATGCATCAAGTTCTACATTTTTCCGGAGAGCGACTCCTACTTTGGCATGCCAGAAGGTGATATCCTCATCCAGTGCGAAATTGATATGATCCGTCAAATCGAGAGCGGACTGACCCATCAACATAGAGCCTGCTTCTGCATCCACATAGTGAACGCCGACGCTGAAAGTGCCGGGCTTATCCAAGTCCACTTCGCCGAAGGTAACGCCGGCAGTCCAAAGATTTGCTTTTCCTTTATATCCGTTTATCGTTTCTTTGGTTTCTACATAGTCGCCGTCAACGGTGACGGGGCCGAGAGCAAAGTTCGCCCCTGCACCCCAGACTTTTGCATCACGCACGGTATTTCTGCCGTCAGACACATCTTCCGTGTTTTCCAGATAGAAACCGGAGAGTCCGACGGGACCTGCGTTGCCCGTAATTTTTCCGTACCATGCTTCAGCCGGGGAGAATTCCGGCAAGTCTTCATCAAAATCGGTTAAGTTGTACAGATTGGCATCCTGGAAGCGGCCGAAACCGAATTCAAGACCGATTTTTCCTGTATCGTACCCTGCGACAATGCCGTCGAAGCGGACATCTTCATCCCAGAAAGTACCTGTCTGATCGAGAGCCACGCCCTGACGGCCGATATCGATGTAAGATGCATCATTCGGTGTGTAGCGGACATGGATGCGGTCCATTTCTACGCCTGCGCTTTCACTGTCTTTGAAATCAAATTCGCTTACCATACGGCCCGAAACGGTGACTTTGTCATTCACTTCCGCATCGACATTGATTCTCATACGACCTGCCCAAGTATCTTCATGTTCCGTCAGAGAAACAAGGTTGCGCTGGTACTGCATGCGGGCATCGCCGGACCAGTAGAGATTTCCTGCTTTCTTTTCCAAATCGGTTACGCGGACGCCTAAGTTTGCCAGTTCGTCCGCATATTCTCCTGCGAGTCTTTCTACGACGGCTCTCTGCTCAGCATTCAGCTGATCTTCCCGTGCCATGAGACGAGCGATGATCTGAGCCAGTTCATAACGGGTCATGTTTCTTTCGCCCTTGAATGTGCCGTCCGGATATCCTTCTACGATGCCCTGATCGGACAGGTCGGATACTGCCTGATACGCCCAGTCTTCCGTGGACACATCGGAGAAGGGATTGGCAGCGTAGGCGGATACGCCTGCGGTGAGTGCTGCCGCAGCAGCAATTGCGAGAATCTTTTTCATGTTCTTCTCTCCTTTTAAAAAATAGGGGGCTCTGTCAAAATCATGAAAAAGAAAAATCTTGCAAGAGTTACCGTGTTTCCTCTGCTCTTTTCCTTTTTCAATCCTCGCGAAAAGCAGAGCTTCTTTTTCGCTCTCCCCATTATACCCGTAAAATTAGTTTTTATCAAGTTTTCTCCAATTTTTCATTTAGAATATGTCAATTAAACAATTTTAAAATCTTTGTATATTTAATAATGTTCTTAATATTATCCTTTTTTATTTTTCTCTCATCCATGAAAAAACTCCGCCCTTCCGAAGAACAGCGGAGATTTTACTTTGTCACGTTCAGATGAATTTTTTCTTTTATGCTTCCGATTTTTCTTCCACGACGGAAATGTGAACCGTTCCCGTCACGTTCTGATGCACCCAGACTTCCACATCGTATTCTCCCGTGGTTTTGATCGGAGTTTTCAATTTGATATTTTTCTTATCCAGTTTGAATTTATATTGTGCTTCCACGGCATCGCAAATATCTTTAGCGGTGACGCTTCCGAAAACACGGCCGTCTTCTCCCGTTTTCACGGGGATCACCGCATTGACCGCTTTCAGCTGGGATGCCATGATGACCGCTTCATCGGCAGCCACTTGGGATTTGAATTCTTTCGACTCTTTCCGTTGTGCCGCCGTGTTCAGGTTTGCTTTATTTCCTTCCACGCCGAGGCCGCGGCGGATCAGGACATTTCTGCCGTAGCCGTCAGCCACTTCGACGACGTCCCCTCGTTTTCCCAATTTTTTTACATCTTGTGTCAATACTACTTTCATTCCTGTTCCTCCTCTATCTGTTTACGAACCGCCGCCGTAACAGCAGCAGTCAAATCATTTATATTGCCTGTATCGCCGAACTGCGCTCCCGCCACCGTCTGATGGCCGCCGCCGCCGACGGATTCCATGACAACCTGTACATTGACGCTTCCGTCGGACCGGGCGGAGAGGCAGAGTCCTTTATCGGTGTGGTAAAAGAGGAAGCTGCACCGGATCCCCTGTACTTTGACAAGGAAGTCGGAAATTTTCCCTGCCACGATCTGGGAATCTTCCAGTCCTTTCGGACATTCGGCAAATACCATATAGTTGTCCACGATCTGCATTTTTGCGAGAATGGCGGCTTTTATTTTGATAAATTCCATATCCACCGCAAAAAGCTTGTTTACCAGCGCCGTATCGGCTCCGCAGCGGCGGAGGTAGCTGGCGGCATCGAAAGTTCTTACGCTGGTTTGGACGGCAAAGCTCTTTGTGTCCACCACCATGCCTGCATAGAGGCAGGACGCTTCCAGTACGTTCATTTCTTCTTCGCCGCCGTAGTACTGGATGAGTTCCGTCACAAGTTCCGCCGATGATGACGAGGACGGTTCCATATAGGTGAGAAGCGGGCTTTCTATCATCGTCTTTGCCCGCCTGTGATGATCGATGACCACTTTCTTTTCTACTTTTTTCAAAAGTTCGGGAGCTGCCACCAGTTCGGGGATATGGGTATCCACGATGACGAGGAGCGTTTTTTCCGTAACGAGCCCTTTTGCTTTTCCTTCATCGATGAGAAGACCGTCGGCAAGACCGCTTTTTCTGATGGCTTCTATCATTTTCTTTGATGTGTCATCTTGTTTGGAAAGGACGATATGTACATCTTTTCCCGATATTCTCGCCAGATGGGAAACGCCCACGGCAGCCCCTAAAGCATCGAAATCTTCGTGTGCATGGCCCATGACAAGGATCTGATCCGCTTCATTGACGATTTCCCGAAGGGCCTGCGCGATGACCCGGGCACGGACACGGGTGTTGCTGACGGAAGTCGGCGCTTTTCCGCCGAAAGCTTTCACGTCATTTCCGAGGCGGACAACCGCCTGATCGCCGCCGCGGCCGAGGGCAAGATCGAGGGTGACCTGCGCTTCTTCATATTGTTTGGCAAAAGATTCTTCACTTTTTACGATACCGATGGAAAGGGTGACGGGTATGCGGTTCACCGTATGGATTTCCCGTACCTGATCCAAGATGTCGAAATTATTGTCCATCATATTTTGCAGCGCTTTTGAAGAAATGCATGCCACAAAATCGGAGCTGCTGTATTGTTTGATAAATCCCTTCTGCGCATTGAAGGTGCTGAGCACTTTTTCCGTCACGTCTGCCAGGAGGGCGGATCGTTCCACGTCGGTCATGTCTGCCGTAACTTCCTGTGCATTGTCGATACGGATCAGACAGAAAACGGGCCTTGATTCTTCCGCTTCTCTGACGGCTTTGTCCGCATCGCTCCGGTCCATGAAATAGAAAACCATGTGCGGCTCGTCATTTTCGTTTTCTCCGGGGATAAATTTATGAAATACCCGATAGCGGGTTCCTTCGGAATAGCAGTCAAACCATCCTGTTTTTCCCCATATTTTGAAAACTTTCTGTCCCTGCACGATGTCTCTGAAAGAAGTCCCTTCTTCGGCAGAAGAGATCCACGAACGGAAAACGCCGTTTGTCCAGACCAGTTTCTTTTTTTCATCCATGACGGCAATACCGACGGGAAGATTTTTTACCGCATAGGAAGTGCCGGCACTTACGGCGTAGGACAGATTGTCCAGATACTGCATGAGCAGTCTTTCCTGCATCATGTCCCGCCTCTTTATCCAGACGATGCAGGCTGCCACGACGATGAACAGCAGAAGGCCGAGCTGCCAGTTCTGGGTGGCAAGGATCACCACCGCCAGAAGCAGGAGGATGATCATGACTTTTGATGTTTTGTCATATACCCAAATATCGCTGAGCATAATATTTCCTGAAATTTCCTTTCCGTACCTCTCATTACTGCAAAGAGAGGACTGTGAATTACTGATAATTTCTCTTTTTTCTGTAGGACAAAATCATGTCGGAGAGGCCCAAAAGAACGATAAATGTTTGTACAAACCCGACAAAGACGGATAAAATCGCAACGGGCCAACGCAGTGCTTTCACAAAGGGATACTGACGGGGCGCCCACCAGAGAGTGGCAAGTCCTTGGAGCCAGAAGATGAAAAAGCAGAAGAGTCCCAGGTTATAGCCGACGAATGCCACCGTTTCCTGCCCTTTCATAAAATATTCAAGACCGTTTGCCAGAATGTACAAAACGGCAAAAATTCTCGGAAATTCCCATCTTTCCAAAGGAGGCAGCACGGGAATGTCTTTGATTCCCATACGGGTGAAAACCATTTTTCCCAAAGTCATGGATGCCCAGGAGTAGAAAAGGGCGGCTCCCACGGCTGCAAAGGGAAGGGATTTTCGGATGATTTCCATCATTTCTTTCACATTCGCCTGCGCCTCGGTGAGAAGGGCTCCCGTGTAAAACTGTTCCATCTGCGCCATCATTTCCGCTTCCATACCGTCCAGCGCTCCGCCGAAAAGAACGGAAGGCATATTCAGCACGTACATGGCGGCAACAGCTTCTCCGATAAGGGCGGCAAGAACGGCTGCGGCTCCCGTGAGCAGTGTCACTTGGGCGGATACTTTATTTTTATAACAAATCCCCATGACAACGCCTAAAATACCGAAAATGGCACAAAGAAAAGCGGCGGAAATGATCCCGAAAAAGACGGAGTCCAATATCATGACGCCGGCTGTGACGATGAGGGACCAATGGAGTCCTTCTTTCATTCCCAGATACGCAATGGGCAGGGGAATCAGAAGAAAAACAATGCTTGATACGAGGGGCATGTAAAAGCCGATGACGGAAAGCACGACGGCAAGCGCCGTACAGGTTCCTGCCAAAACGACGGAATTCGCTCCTCCTGATTTATATTCGTCCATAACATCTCCCAATCAATTTTTATACATCATCAACATAAAGAAATTTTTTCATTCTTTTCATATCTGCTATTGTACTCTTTATTTTACCATATCGAGGAAAGCGGAATGTCATAAAAAAATCCGCCCCCGAAAAGGGACGGATCGATAAAGCGATTCTTATCTTATTTCTTGAATGATCGGGAGAATCATCGGTCTCCGTTTCGTCTTTTCAAAGAAATATTTGCCGAGGGAATCTCTGATCTGTGTTTTGATGAAATTCCATTCCGCCACATTGCCGGTGTGGCATTTTTCCAAGACGGATTCCACTCTGTCTTTTGCACCCTTCATGAGATCTTCGCTGTCTCTTACATAGACGAAGCCACGGGAAACGATGTCCGGCCCTGCGGCTACACGGTTGCTTCCTTTTTCAAGGGCAATGACGACGATGAGCACGCCGTCTTCGGAAAGCTGCTGTCTGTCACGGATGACGATATTTCCTACATCGCCCACGCCGAGACCGTCGACAAGAACGGCACCGGCCTGTACTTTTCCGATGATTTTTCCGCTTCTGTTCGTAAATTCAAGAACGGATCCGTTTTCACCGATGAGGATATTTTGTTTCTGTACGCCCAGTGTTTCCGCCAGTTCCGCATGAGCGGCGAGCATACGGTATTCGCCGTGAAGAGGAACGAAAAATTTCGGACGGACGAGAGAAAGCATGGTTTTCAAGTCTTCCTGCGAACCGTGGCCCGATACATGGACCCTTGCGGTATGGGAGGAAATCACTTTTGCTCCGAGAAGCATGAGGCGGTCGATGGTTCTTCCTACGCTCATTTCATTTCCCGGAATGGGGGAAGCGGAAATGATGACCGTGTCGCCTGCATGGATCTGTACCTGCCTGTGACTTCCGTCGGCCATACGGGAAAGGCCTGCCATAGGCTCCCCTTGGCTTCCCGTGGTGAGAATGCATATTTTGTCGTCCCGATAACGGTTTAATTCTTCCGGCTCTATAAAAGTTCCTTCCGGCGCTTTCAGGTATCCCATATCAAGGGCGATACCCACCACATTGACCATGGATCTGCCGAAAACGCAGACTTTTCTCTTGTAAGCGACTGCCGCATCGATCGCCATCTGGATACGGGACACATTGGATGCAAAAGTGGCAAGAATGATCCGCCCTTTGGCTTCTCCGTAAGCAGTCTTCAGCGACTTGGAAACAACTGCTTCCGACGGAGTGTAGCCGGGATTTTGTGCATTTGTCGAATCGGCGCAGAGAATGAGCACCCCTCGGTGGCCCAGTTCCGCCAATTTATATAAATCGGTCTGCACACCGTCCAAGGGAGAGTGATCGATTTTGAAATCTCCCGTATGAACCACCGTCCCGACGGGGGTGCGGAGATAAATGCCGCAGGAGTCGGGAATGGAATGGCAGACATGGAAAAAGCCGAATTTGAATGAGCCGATTTTAAATTCTTCATCGACGGTGACCATATTCAAACTGTACCGTCCGATTTTATGTTCTTTCAATTTTCCTTCGATGAGTCCGCAGGTCAGGCGTGTCGCATAGACGGGAGCGGATACATCGCGGAGAAGATAGGCAAGAGAGCCGATATGGTCCTCATGGCCGTGAGTGATGAGAATGGCTTTTACTTTATCTCTGTTTTCAATGAGATAGCTGAAGTCGGGAATGACGATATCGATCCCCGGCATCGTTTCATCGGGAAAAGCCATGCCTGCATCTATTACGATAATTTCGTCGCCGTAACGGAATGCGGTCATGTTCTTCCCGACCTCCCCCAAGCCGCCGAGGGGGATGATCTGTAATCTGGATTTTGCCAAGATTAACCTCCTATTCAATTGTATTTACTATAATTGTTACTGTTAATATTTATAAAATGAAAGTTCCGTATCGTAGTCGCTTGTCCTATTATACCATGGATGGGAAATTTGGAAATATATTTCTTTTTCCGCCGGACATTTTCATTTTTAATTTGTTTTTCCGAAAAGTTTTCCTCTCCGGCATAAAGAGAAATCTTTTGATTTTTAATAATTTCCCTCTGGATAATCCTTTGAAACAGGTGCATAATAAAGAAAATATCTCTTTCAAATTTCACAAGGAGGATCTATGAGATCTTTGCGTATCGGCAGAATGCATGTAAAACCTTTCCCCTTCGTCAGATTGCCCGTAAAATCATTGCATGTCAACACCGCAGCCGTAAAACCGTGGCATATTTTTACATCGGTTTTTGCATTGATTGCCTTTCTTGTGATCATTGCCGATAAATGTTTCATTCATTATGCTTCTTCCAAGGAAAAATAATATTCCTTCCGTCAAAGAAATAAAAGCGGTCCCCCGAAAGGAACGCTTTTTTTATTTCTCTCTTTTCATCTTTCTGCATAAGGCAGGAATTTTTTCCGCGTCAGGTTTTCCTGATTTTTTTCATTTCTTCATTAATGACATCGGCGATCATCTTTTTTGCTTCCGCATCGGGATGAAGGCCGTCGGCAGCCAGTTCGGCAGGCATGACTTCGTAGGATTCAAAAGGTTTTGCCGTGTCGATATGCTCCTGTGTCCGTATCCAGTCATTCACTTCAAGGAAAGCTTCTTTCCAGTTTTCCGCCGTGTCCTGATGATAATATTTCCTTATATTGTCCGGATTCATCGGCGGCAGTGTGAGAAGAATCGGAATGATGCCGTTCTCCCTGCATTTTTGCTGAAGGATTTTTAAATCTTCTATCTCTTCTTCCACGGATTTTCCCATGCGTAGATTGTTCGTTCCCACCATGATGAGGAGGTATTTCACATGAAAGGGAAGGACGTCTCTTTCAAAACGGTCTCTTACCATGTAGCTTTCGTCGCCGCTTTTGGACATATTGATCGTCGGGAAATCAAGATAGTAGCCGTAATTATAAGGCCAGTCGGCAGGGCTGTAGGACATACGCCCCCCGCCGTGGCTGATGCTGTCTCCCAAAATCCCGACTTCCCAATTTTCATCGGGGTCGTTCATGATTTTTTGCGCCTCGCTCCATTCGCCGAGAGGATTTCCCCCTTCGTCCAGTCCGCGGACGCGCCAATAAAAAGTGCCGATCCGCGGCTGAGGATCAAACAGTTCGGGCAAAGTCACCGTTGCCGACCAGATGCGGTGCTGTGACGGCAGAAATCCTTCCCTGTTCTCGGGAATCTCATCGGTCACTTCGATTTCATAAGAGGCAGCGCCGGGGAGTTTCACAAAGGAATAGGCAGGATAGAGGAGAACCGTGCCGTTGCCCTGATGATAGGATACCCGCGGAACGGGGGCGGTTCTTTCCAAAAAAATGCCTTTATCTTTTATTTTTATCGGAGAGGAAAAAGAGGAAATGATCTGCCTGTCCAGACCGATCGCCCGGACACGGTAATAAATGTCTCCTTTTCCTTTGTAATTTTCAAGTATGGACATGGGAAGGATCAGGCCGTTTCGAAATACATGGGGATCTTCATAGAGGGGCGGCCGCATTTCTTTCCGCCCGAAATATTCCGCCTGAGGAAATATCTGAAGATCGTACCAGACGGCGTTTCTGTTTTCTTCCCATTTCAAAAGAAAAAGGCTTGCGCCGCTTTCTTTCTCTTTTTCACTGTCTGTTTCCGTTTCTTTTTGTTTTACAAATTCTATTTTTTCTGCAACGGGATAGATGTCCGCCCGGGCAGGAAAGGTCATTGCTGCCAATAAAAAAAGCAAGATAAAAAATTGTTTCATATTCCTTCTCCAAGGATTTTTATGGGATCCGCTCTCGCAAAAATTCAGGAGAGAGCCGTAAATTTCCCTATATGTCGGTTGATTTCATCAGCCATGATCAGTTTGGCTTTCCAGTCGGTATGGAGACCGTCGGCGGCATATTCGCCGGGCATCGTATCATATTGTTCAAAAAAGGCCGCCGTATCGATATGATCCTGTGTCCGTATCCAATCATTCACTTTAGCAAAACGGTCTTTCCAATCTTCTGCCGTTCCTTCTCCGAAAGCATTCATGATGTTTTCAGGATTGATCGGCGCAAGGGTGAGATAAATCGGTGTGATCCCCGCTTCTCTGCATCTTTCTCCCATATACGCCAGATCGGAAATGACCGACGCCGGGTCTTCTCCTCCCCGAAGGCTGTTGGTGCCTCCCATAATTAAAAGATATTTTACGTGAAAAGGCAAGACGTCTTTATCAAAACGTTCTTTCATGGTGCGGCTCGTGTCTCCGCTCTCGGACAGGTTGATCACGGGAAAATCAAGATAAAAAGCAAGGCTGTAAGCACCGTCGGCAGGGCTGTAGGACAGGCGCCCTCCGCCGTGGCTGATGCTGTCGCCGTAAAGCCCGAAAGTCCAACCTTCAAGGGGCGTATTCAGTTCTTGGGGAATACTCCAGATCCCGAGAGCATTTCCATTTTCATCAAGACTTCTGACACGCCAGTAGAAAGTTCCCGTCCGCGGCTCATCGTCATAGCAGGCGGTATTTGTCGTCCGCCCCGACCAGATCCGATGAAGCGACGGTTCTACGGAATCCGTATTTTCCGGATATACGTCAGTGACTTCTATTTCATAAGAAACGGCGCCGGGAAAGGCTGTGAAAGAATAGACGGGATAGAGGAGCGTCATTCCTTGCACAAGATCGTATCTGTCATCGGGAATCGGAGAATGTCTCGTCACTTTCTTTACCGATCCTTCAAAGGAGATGCTTTCCGACGGATCTTCCAAAGGGTTCCCCTCCATATCATAAGGACGGACTTTCCAATATATGTCAGAAGTGACGGGAATCGGCGGATAAGAGAAAATGATTTTATTTTTCCATACTTTTTCTTTTCGGTAGAGAGGAATTTCTTCTCCTTCCCGTTCCTCAAAGAGGACAAATTCATAGCGGAGGGCATCGGGATGGCCGTCCCATTCCAGTTCATATAATTCACCGCTCTTTTCGACAGCAGAAGAGGTCTGTCCGAAGAAAGAAAGGATACAAAAAAGGAGAATAAAAAATATTTTTTTCATTTCTTTTCTCCCTTCTTTTCAACATATAATGCATCAAATCTTTTTCCCTAACGCTCTTCTTTGCATTTTCACCGCATCCGGAGGAATTTCTCCATGAGGGCCGAATAATTCGTGGTTGAGAAACTCCGGCTCCGCCGCTTCCGCAATACGGAGAGCCGCATCGGTGGCAAAGGGGCGGTGCTGATCGATTGTGGTGATATGTTTCATAATCACCTCTTCCGTCATTTCTTTCGGAGGTGTCCTGTCAAAAGTTCTGCGGTATACCCCCGAGAGAGAGCAGGAAAGGTGGATTCCGCGGATCAATTTTTTCATTTCTCTCAGATTGCGGAGCATTTTTACCACCGCATCGGCGCCGTCTTTTTCCGTTTCCACATCGGGAACGGTATTCATGTAATGCCCCGTGTCGAGCATCACCCCGACATTGTCATAGGGAAGGCGGGAGAAGAAATAGTCAAGTTCTTCCGGTGTGAGCGCTGAAAGGCCGGGCCAGAAAATATTTTCAAAAAGCACTTCCACATCGGGCGGCACTTCGCCCTTCACTTTTTTATAAATCTCCGCCGTCAGGTCAAGAACTTCTTTGGAGGAATAGCGGAATTTTCCCGTCCATGCTTCTTCTATCCGGCAGTTTGCCACATGCCAGACGAGATAGGCAGGTTTTTCCGCAAGAGCGGCACGGATATTTTTCCTGATTTCTTCAAGCCACCCTTCGGGGGTATCGGCTCCGCAGAAAGGAATATGTGTCCCTTCGGCGGAACTTTCTTTTTTGTATTCTTCTCTGTTTCCTATATAAAAATCCACCCAGTCGGGCCAAAACTTCAAATGCGCTCCCACGGAAAGTTTCGTAAAAGGCGTCTCCGACGGCGTTGTCCCGTAAACCAGGTTTTCAATTCCGTCAAGCCCGAGGGAGCGGATCAGCTCTTCCGTTTCACTCTCTTTTTCTCCGGGCATGACATAATGACTCACCAATTCAACCATATTTTCCTCTTTTTCTGCGGCTTTTGCCGCTCTGAATCATCCCTCAGAATCCTTTGATTTGTTTTTCATCTTTCATATCGAAAATATCGCCGTAAGCTGCATTTGCCAATGCTTTGATGGCATAGACACAGTTTTGGGAAGCGGAATAAATATACCGATCATCCAAGTATTTGATGTTTTGCGATGCTCTCATGGCCTGCACCGCCGGATTTGTCAGAAAAGCATCTCTGAAATTTCCCGCTCCCGTTTCATCGGATTTTCTGTCGGAGGAAACGATGAAGAAATCGGGATCCGCTTTTACAATAAGTTCCGGCGCTACCATTTGTCCGTTGGAAACGCCCATTTCTCCGATGGCATTTTTCACCCTTGCCCTCGTGAGCAGTTCATGGTACATCGACCCGGGACCGCCGTAACGGGTCATCTGGGAAACGAGGAAAGCCGTCGGCGGCGGATCTGTTCTTTTCCCGAGAGTATCGTCTATTTCTTTCAGCTGCCTCTCCATTTCGGCGATCACTTTCTTTCCCCGCTCCCTTTCTCCCGTGGCGGCAGCAATGATTTCCACATCCTGCTTCACTTGGGAAATCGATTTCGGCCCGTCGATCATGATCACCGGATACCCTAAATTTCTCCACATATCAAGTTCTGCCGGCTTCGTGTACGAAGAAGCGACGATCAGATCGGGATTGGCTCTCGTCAGTATTTCCATGGATAGGCCGTTCAAAGGAATCACAAGAGGAATGTCTTTCGTTTCTTCCGCTATATAAGAAATTCCCGAATCTTTGTCGGCAACGAAGCACGCCGCCAGACGGGAAGGCTCCGCAACGGAAAGAAGCATCGTATTCACCGACGACGACGTTCCCAAAATGCGCATCGGCTTATGAGGTATGGTCACTTCATGACCGAAAGCGTCGGTCACTTTGTAAGAAGTGCCGCTTCCCTCATCTGCCGCTTTTTTCATGGAACAGCCCGTCAGCACAAGAAAGATGAGCAGTGTAAATAAAAGAAGCGCCTGAAAATTTCCCTTTTTTTCAAACATATCAATCTCCTCATTAAAAAATAATTTCTTTTTTATCAGTGTAATAGGATGGAAAGAAATCGTCAAATCAATTCCCTTTTGAAAAAACTTTCCTTTCCCTGTTTCTTCATCTCTTTGTCCCTTTCTTTTTAATTTATTTATAACATTTTCCTCTTGCTTTTATCCTGTTAAAAGTATAAAATAATTGGGATAAATTATCGGCAAGCAAGGAGGGAGAATCGCAACGACGGCGTTCTCCCTCTTTTTTTGCGAGTTTCCCAAGGAGGTTTCATGGAAAAAAGAATCATTGATGTGGAAGAAAAACTGCCTCTCCTTCCTACCATTCCTTTAAGTTTGCAGCATTTGTTCGCCATGTTCGGCTCGACCGTCCTCGTTCCTTTTCTTTTGAATGTCGATCCGGCGACCTGTCTTTTTATGAACGGTATCGGTACGCTCCTTTATCTTTTTATCTGTAAATGGAAACTTCCCGCTTATCTGGGATCCAGTTTTGCTTTTATTTCCCCCGTTCTTGCCGTCACCGCCACGGCAGGCATGTCTTATGCGGATGCGCAGAGCGGATTTATCTGTTTCGGCCTTTCCTTCATCGTCCTTGCTTTTCTGGTCAAGAAAATAGGAACAGGCTGGATTGATATTTTATTTCCTCCTGCCGCCATGGGCGCCGTCGTTGCCATCATCGGCCTTGAACTCGCCCCTCTTGCGATGAATATGTCCGGCTTCATGGATGCGCCGCAAAATATGACAAACGGCACGGCCATCACCATTTCCATGTTCACCCTCATCGTCACCATTCTTGCCACCGTGCTGGGACGGGGATTTATTTCCATCATTCCCATTCTTATCGGCGTCATTTCGGGATACATTCTTTCCATCTTCATGGGAGTCGTCGATTTCACAAAAGTCAATGAAGTGGCATGGTTCGCCGTTCCCACTTTTTATATGCCCCGTTTCAATCTGAGCGCCATTATGATGATCATGCCCGCCCTTTTCGTCGTCTTTGCCGAACATCTGGGCCATCTTTTCGTCACCTCCGATATCGTCGGAAGAGATTTGATCAAAGAACCGGGACTTCACCGTTCCCTCTTTGCCGACGGCCTTTCCAATGTCCTTTCCGGATTTGCCGGCTCCACGCCGAATACGACCTACGGTGAAAATATGGGCGTCATGGCAATGACCGGTGTCTACAGCACTTGGGTCATCGGCGGTGCTGCCGTATTTGCCATCGTTTTCTCCTTCGTGGGAAAAATAGCCGCCCTCATTCATGCCATTCCCACCCCCGTCATGGGCGGTGTCTGCATCCTCCTCTTCGGCTTTATCGCCGCTTCGGGGATCCGCATGCTCATCGAAAAGAAAGTAAATTATACACAGTCAAGAAATCTCATCCTCACCGCAGTCACCATGATCTCCGGCCTTTCGGGCGCTTCCGTGGTTCTCGGACCGGTCCAGCTGAAAGGAATGGGCCTTGCCACCGTGGTCGCTATGGTACTTTCTCTCTCCTTCCTCATTTTCGACAAGCTTCATCTGTCCAATGAAAATAAAGAATAAATAAAGAAATAAAAAATCGCCCCTTTCGGAGCGGTTTTTTTATGCCTAAAAACGGCGGGCGAGGCGTTTTGCCATCCATCTTGCGAAGGCGTCTTTTGCTTCTTCCGGCGCATCCGGGGAGAGTTCTATTTCCCCTCTTGCCCTTTTTGCCATATCTTTTGTCAGGATATAAGGTTCAAAAGTTTTGTACCATTCCATTTTTTGAATATCTTCGGCTAAACTCATAGTTTCTCCTTTTAAAAAATCATTTGCCCCAAGCACAGGGGCGCTTCTGTATAAAAAGGTTCTTTTTAAAATATATCATGATCTTTGTCGGTATTCCAATGGTATTCCATGGCTTTTGCGATTTTTTCCGCTCTTTCTTTTCCGTACCTGTCTTCCACAAAGCCGAGGGCCATATCGATCCCTGCGGAAACACCTGCGGAGGTGTAGTATTTGCCGTCGGAAGTCCATCTTGCCTGCCGTTTCCAGTCCACATTGTTTCCGAAGCCTTTGACCCAGTCGAAGGAAGATTTGTTGGAGGTCGCTGTTTTACCGTCAAGAAGGCCCGTTTTGGCAAGGAGCGCCGATCCGGTGCAGACACATAATACATGGGACGATAATTCTGCCAGTTTTTTCAGCATTTTTATAAAATTTTCGTCATTGATGATTGTGCGGCTTCCGAATCCGCCGGGCACCATGAGGATATCTCCTTCCGCTGCGGTTTCCGCCGCTTCCGTGTGTATCGTGACTCCCTGTTTGTTTGATATATTTCCGCCGGGAAGAGAAATAAAGCGTATCTTATAATCTTCGAGCCGCCCGAATACATCGACGGGGCCGAATACGTCCAAGGTGGTGAAGTTTTCATAAAGAAGTATGTTGATGTATTTCATGATTTCCCTTCCGTCCTAACCGTTTCTGTCTGTTATATTCTCATATTTTATCTGTTGTTACAAGAAAATAAAAAGATTTCCTTTTGAGGGGAAACCTTTTTAAGTTAAACCATTTTTATTTTAAAATACGTCTTTGATGACGATGGTCTGTTCCCGGCTCGGGCCGACGGAAATGATTCCGACGGGGACGCCGATCCATTTGGAAATGTCTTCCAGATATTCTTTGCAGAGTTCCGGCAGTTTGTCATATTCCCGAATGTCGCTGATTTTTTCTTTCCACCCTTTGTAGGTTTTATAAATCGGTGTTATTTTTTCCAAAAATTTCAGATCCGCCGGATATTCTTCTACTTCCCGTCCTTCATATTCATAGCCGGTGCATACTTTGATTTCATCCAGTTCGTCTAAAATATCGAGGCGGGTGATGGCAAGGTAGTCGAAAGAGTTCAATGCGGCAGCATAGCGGACGGCTCTCGTATCAAGCCAGCCCACTCTTCTCGGACGGCCCGTGACGGTGCCGAATTCATGAGCGATGTTGCGGATTTTATCGCCGATTTCATTCAGCTGTTCCGTCGGGAAGGGGCCTTCGCCGACACGGGTGCTGTATGCTTTGACGACGCCGAAAATATTTTCCATGTGATGGGGGCCGATCCCTGCGCCGATGCAGGCGCCGCCTGCGGTGGGATGGGAGGAGGTGACAAAGGGATAGGTGCCGTTGTCGCAGTCCAGCATGGATGCCTGAGCGCCTTCAAAAAGAACGTTTTTCCCTTCCGCCACCAGTTTCTGGACGGTGTAGTTCGTGTCTTTTACGTAAGGCCGGAGCTCTTCCGCATAGCCCAGATAGTCTTCCAGCATTTTTTCGTAATCGAAGCCTTCCAGACCGTAGAGTTTTTCCAAAATCATATTTTTTTGTTCTACATTGTATTTCAGTTTTTCCGCAAAAGTTTCTTTATCCATAAGATCGCACATACGGATGCCGATACGGTTGATTTTATCTGCATAGCAGGGGCCGATGCCGTTCTTCGTCGTCCCTATCTTGCGGCTTCCTTTCCGCATTTCTTCCGCTTCGTCCAAACGGATATGGTAGGGAAATACCACCTGCGCTCTTGTGGATATCTGTAAATGTTTTGCATCGATTCCCTGATCTTCCAGTTTTTTCATTTCTTCAAGAAAACTTTTCGGATCGACCACGACGCCGGTTCCGATGATGCAGATCGTGCCGGGATACATGATGCCGCTCGGCATGAGGCGGAGGGGATATGCTTTTCCTCCGGTCACCACCGTATGGCCCGCATTGTTTCCTCCTTGGGAGCGGACGACCACATCGGCTTTCGCCGCCAGATAGTCTACGATTTTCCCTTTTCCTTCATCGCCCCACTGGGCGCCTATTACCATTGCTGTTGCCATTCTGTTATTCCTTTCCCTTTACGGGCGGAGCAAACCTCCGCCGGCGATCCGTTATATGCCGAATCTTGCAAATATATCATCCACATGGGTGAGCATGCGGTTGTAATCAAAACATTCTTTGATTTCTTCCGGTGTCAGATATTTGGAAACGTCTTCGTCTTTGCAGAGGTTTTCATAGAAATCTTCTCCCGAAAGCCACCGTTTCATCGCATTTCTCTGTACCCAGCGGTACGCCGTGTCGCGGTAAACGCCCTTGGAAACGAGAGCAAGAAGGATGACGGGGCTGTAAATAAGGCCGCCGGTCATGTTCAGATCTTCCAGCATCTTTTCGGGATAGACGAGAAGCTTGTCGATCAGATCCGTCGTCTGTGCCAAGATATAATCCAATGCCGTCGTCGCATCGGGGATCATCACCCGTTCTACGGAGGAGTGGGAAATATCCCGTTCGTGCCAGAGAGGAATATTTTCAAAGGCAGGGAGAGAATATCCTTGAATCAGCCGTGCCATACCGCAGATTCTTTCCGATTTGACGGGGTTTCTCTTATGAGGCATGGCGGAAGATCCTTTTTGTTTCGAGCTGAAATATTCTTCCGCTTCTCTTACTTCCGTTCTTTGGAGATGACGGACTTCAAGGGCGATCTGGGCAAGAGTGCCTGCAATCACGCCCAAAGTGGTGATGTATTCCGCATGGTGATCCCGCTGTACCACCTGGGTTGCCACGATTTCCGGGGTAAGTCCCATTTTTTTGCATACATATTCTTCCACGAAAGGATCGATGTCCGCATAGGTGCCGACGGCGCCGGAAAGCTTGCCTACCGCCATTTCCTCTTTCGCTCTTTTCATTCTTTCTATATTACGGAGTGTTTCACTGTACCAGAGGAGCAGTTTCAGTCCGAAAGTGGTAGGTTCCGCATGAACGCCGTGGGTGCGGCCGATGGTCGGGGTGTATTTAAATTCCACGGCTCTTCTTTTCAGCACTTCCGCCAGTTTTTCCAAATCGGCAAGAAGAATTTCCGATGCCTGCTTGATTTGTACATTCAGCGCCGTATCACGCACGTCGGTGGAAGTCATGCCCATATGGATATATTTGGCTTCATCTCCCACATATTCGCCGACAGTGGTCAGAAATGCAATGATGTCATGATTGATTTCCCTGTCAATTTCATGAATGCGGTCCACATCGAAATCTGCCTTTGCTTTGATGACCTCTACCGCTTCTTTCGGTATCCGTCCCAGCTCCGCATTGGCTTCGCAGGCGGCAATTTCCACATCAAGCATGGTCTGCCATTCATTTCTTTCTTCCCAAATTTTACCCATTTCAGGCCTTGTGTATCTCGGAATCATATATCCTCCTTCGGTTTCCCTTCCCGGGCACAGATTTCTCTGCCCACCACCACTCCGGCTGCAGAAGCCTGAGCCAATCCCCTTGTGATACCGGCACCGTCGCCGATAGCAAAGAAATTTTTATATTTTGTTTCCAATTGATTGGTCAGCTCGATACGGGAGGAGTAAAATTTCACTTCCACTCCGTATAAAAGCGTGTGTCTGGAATTGGCACCGGGCGCCACTTCGTCAAGAGCTTCGAACATCTCCATAATATCCTTTAGGAAACGGTATGGCAAGACTAAAGATAAATCTCCCGGCGTTGCCGACGGCATGGTGGGACGGACAAGGCCGCGGCGGATTCTTTCTTCCGTGGAACGCCTTCCGTCCCGCAGATCGCCCAAGCGCTGGACGATCGGGCCGCCGCCGAGCATATTCGCAAGGGAAGCAATGTATTTCCCGTAAGAAATCGGTTCGTCAAAAGGTTTGGTAAACTGCTTGGATACGAGAATGGCAAAATTTGTGTTTCCGCTCTTCTTGTGGGCAAAGGAATGGCCGTTCACCGTCTGAAGGCCGCCGTTATTTTCCGTCACCACAAAACCGTAAGGATTCATGCAGAAAGTGCGGACCCGATCATCAAAAAATTTAGAAAAATAAACCAGTTTCGATTCATAACAGATTTTTGTGATCGGTTCATAGACTTCTGCGGGAGACTCCACGCGGACACCGATATCCACTGCATTGGACTTGGTATGGATCCCGAGTTTTTTTGCTTCTTCGAGGAACCATTCCGCCCCTTCCCGTCCCGGTGCCGCCACCAGATATTTGCAGTGATATTCTTTTCCTCCTGCGGTGACCCCGAGAATACTTCCTTTTTCATCAACAATGATTTTTTCTGCCGCCGTCTTGGAAAGAACGGTGATATTATTCGGAAGAGAATCCCGCATATTGGTGAGGATTTCCCCGTTTACATCGGTTCCCAGATGACGGATACGGGCAGGAATGAGCATCAGATCCGCCGCGGCGCTGCGGCGTTTCAATTCATGTATTTCTTCGGCAAATTCATCGCCGTAAACTTTTCTTTCCGCACCGCCGTATTTGCAGTACAGGGAGTCGACATAGGAAATCAGGTTCGACAGTTCCCCTTTATTCATATAATCGTCAAGATTTCCGCCGTAATCGGTGGTGAGCGTCAGTTTTCCGTCGGAAAAAGCACCAGCACCGCCCCAGCCGCAGACGATATTTTGCCGCTTTTCCGCAGGCGCTCCCGTCCTGTCCCGATTCAAAGCGATCCTTTCCCTGATATCGAGTCCTTTTTCAAGGATCAGCACCGATGCGCCCGTATCCGCCAGTTCGAGGGCGGTAAAAATACCGGCAGGACCGGCGCCGATCACGATGACATCATAGGATTTTGCCATGTCATCACTCCTTTTCAAATCACGGGCCTTTTCATAAAATTTTTATTTCCTTTTCTGAAAATAATTTATGGAAAGACCGTAAAAATGACATAAAAAAAGCCCCTTGCGGGGGCAGAGGTACAGTATATTCCCTTTTTTAATTCTACAGTACGGACGGGGCCGTGTCAAATCAAGACAACCCGTTCCCCTTGAAAATCTCTTCTTTCGGCAAGGTTGTTTTATTTTCTCCGGACATTTCAAATTTCTTTCCCCTGAAAAGGATTTCCTTATTTTCCCCCTTCTTTACAGAACAGTCCCTCTTTTTCTGTTATAATGAGGGCACGGATCACCTTATTTTATACAGGAGGTTTCTCATGCCTTACATTTCCATCAAAATCACCCGTGAAGGGGCTACGGCGGCGCAGAAAGCGGAACTGATCAAAGGGGCTACCCGTCTTTTGGAAGAAGTACTTCATAAAAATCCCGCCACCACCGTCGTCACCATCGAAGAAGTGGACATGGACAGCTGGGGTATCGGCGGTCTTCCCGTGGAAGAAGCGAGAGCGGCAGCGAAAGAAAAAGCGGAAGCTTATAAAAAATTGAAAGAAGAAAATAAACTGCTTGAAAAAGAATTGTCGGAGATGAAAGGAATCGCTCTTTTGGAAGTCGACATTCCTGATTTTGCCGAGGAACTGAAGAAGAAGAAAAAGAAAAAAAGCAAAAAATAAAATTCCCTCGTACCTTTTAAAAAAGAAAAATAAGATTCCCTTTCCATGGGGCTTTCCGACGGCGGCGATGAAAATCCCTCCGCAGGGAAGCCTTTTTCTTTTCTCTGTGATTACTTTTCCCCTTGATGACTCTCTCTGATTTTTTCTCTTGATCATTCTTTTCCCTTCAAATTTTTATTTCATTGATTGCTTTTTATTTTATTTCCTGTTATAATCCTTTTGTCCATTTTCATACAATTTTTATTGGAGGATATCATGGAACGTTTGCAGGAAATTTCTTCTTATTATCATTTAATGGCGGAAACGGATGCACTTTATCAAATCATACAAAAGAAAAGCGGCCTCTCTTTTGCGGAATTTTGGGTCCTTGCCGCCATCCGTATCGACGGCCTTTCTTATCAGCATGAAATTGCAAGGAGCTACGGAATCAACAGGCAGACCGTCAATTCCGCCCTCCGTCATCTTTCGGAAAAAGGACTGGCTTTTTTAGAATCCGAAAAGGACAACCAAAAAGTGAAAAAAGTCATTCTTACGGAAAAGGGCATTTCTTTTGCAGAAAAATACATCGACACCATGGTCAATTTGGAAAATAAAGCATGGCTTGCTCTTTCCGAAGAAGAACGGTCTTTATTGGTATCGGCGACGGAGCATTTCAATAAAGTTTTCAGAAAAGAAATCGGTGGCGAATCATGACGACCGATATTTCCGGCCGTTTCAATTATGAGCGTCTTTTGCGCTTTGCCCTTCCTTCGGTGATCATGCTCATCGTTATTTCCGCCTACAGCATAGTCGACGGCCTTTTTGTATCCAATTATGTGGGAAAAGATGCTTTTGCCGCAGTCAATCTGATTTATCCCGCCATCATGATGTTCAGCTGTGTGGGATTTATGTTCGGCTCCGGCGGCTCTGCACTGGTTGCCAAAACCATGGGCGAAGGGGATCGGGAAAAAGCAGTCCGCCTCTTCTCTCTCATTGTTTTTGCCGCCCTTTTTCTGGGCCTCCTTATTTCCGGTGCCGCTTATTTTCTCATTCCCGGTCTTGCTAAATTCATGGGCGCCGAAGGAGATGTTTTCGAATACGCCGTTCTTTACGGGCGGATTCTTCTCCTTTCTCTTCCTGCCTTTATTTTGCAGCGGGTCTTTGAAAATTTTCTGGTCACCGCAGGAAAACCGTCCCTCGGTCTTTATATCACCATTTTTTCAGGGGTGATCAATATCGTCCTCGATGCTTTGTTTATCATTGTCTTTCCTTGGGGCGTTGCCGGTGCCGCTTTTGCTACGGTGATTTCCCAGCTGGCAGGCGGCATATTGCCTTTTCTTTATTTCCTTTGCAAAAATCCGACGCCTCTTCGGATCGTCCGCCCCGTCTTTGACAAAGGCGCCCTCATCAAAACTTGCACCAACGGCTCTTCCGAGCTGATGTCCAATATTTCCACTTCTTTTGTAGGAATGGTCTACAATTACCAGCTCATGATTTATGCAGGGGTGAACGGTGTCGCTTCTTTCGGTGTCATCATGTATACGGCTTTCCTTTTTGAAGCTGTCTTTATCGGCTATTCCATGGGAACTGCGCCCATCATCAGTTACAATTACGGCGCCCGCCGCCATGATGAATTGAAGAGCCTTTTTAAGAAAAGTTTGATTTTGATATCCTCGGCAGGTTTCGTTCTGACCGCCCTTTCTTTTATTGCCGCTCCCCTTCTGGCAGGCATTTTCGTCTCTTATGACAAGGAACTTTATGATCTCACCGTCCGGGGATTCCGCATCTTTTCTCTTTCTTTCCTTTTCAGCGGTTTTTCCTTTTACGGTTCCGCTTTTTTCACCGCTTTGAACAACGGCATCATTTCTGCGGTGATTTCCCTTTTCCAGTCCGTCATTTTTGAAGTCATTGCCGTCTTTACCCTCCCTCTTTTCTTCGACACCGACGGTATTTGGGCTTCCGTGGGAGTTGCCCGTCTTGCGGCTTTTCTCATGACTTGTGCCTTTTGGTACGCTTTCAGGAAAGAATATCATTATGCATAGCAGGAAAATTTCTTATTTCTACTTAAAAAATATTTATTCACGAAAAAAGACCCCTTGAAGCCGGATTTTTTGGTCTGCCTTCAGGGGGTCGCTTCATGATAAGGGATTTTATTTCGCCGACCTTGCCGCCGTCAGGTCTGCTCCTTCTTTGATGATTTTATGATTGCCCTCTTCGCCGATGAAGAAAAGGAAACGGTATTTGTCCCCGTACTCCATGGCATAGGATTTCATATAGACAGGGACGGCAAAGCCGTCGACAAAAAGCACCGCTCTGAGGCCGGTACTGTATATACGGGGGGAATCCTGCACCCGGTGGAGCTGTTCCGTCTGCAAATAATCGACGGCAAAGAAATTATAAGGAATGGGAAAAGGCTTATTCGGCCAGAGGCGGTTCAATTTCGCCGACAGTTCGGGAAAGAGGCCGTTCAGAACGTTTTCCGATGTGATAAGGGATACATTGAAATCATAGAGCTGCTTGATGGTATATTCAGAAAGAACCGCGTCTTTGAACATATTTTGAAACAGTATTTTTCCCTGCCCCTCATCTTTTGTAAATTCGCAGTTTATCACAAAAGCGGACGCCAATATGTCTTTTTTCCTGAACACCATCGTTCCGAATTTTCCTTTTTCATCAAAAGGAGTGAATGATACATCGTCAGGAAGATTTTCTTTTCCCAGAAATCCTGCCGTTTCCTCGGAACGCATGGCTTCGTCTATGACGGAGGTAAAGGATCCGCCGGGAATCAAAGGACCTGTTATACCGCCCGTGTCGATATACATCTCTTCCGTTATGCCCTCTGCCGTTTCCACCGTCACCGTATCCGCCTCTGCCGGAAGAGGAGAGAGGGAAATCAAAAGTGCCGCCAATAAACCGTATCCTGCCCGTCTCATCATTTCCTCCCTTTCACCGCTTTTTTAATATAAGGAACAAAATATTCGCCCGATTTCTGATCGCCCATAAATACGGTATACACCGCTCCGTCTTTATCTTTGATCTCAAGAACCTCTGCAAAAAAGGGGAAAAAGAAGCCGTTTCCGTATATTCCTAAATTGGCGCTTTCCATCCGGTAAGTCCTTCCGTCCTTCATTTTTCCTTCTTTGACGGGACTCTTTTTGCCTATATAAAAGGCAAAATCATTGTTAAGCGGCAGAGGAATTCCGGGGGCTTTCGGTTCCGGCAAGTCCTGCCGTTTCATCTTTGCTTTTTCCAGAATGGAAAGAAGACGTTCTTCTCTTTTTTGTTTTTCCTTTTTTTCCCTGAGGGAAAGCGGTTTTTCTTCCAAAACGGTTTCTTCCGTAAAGGCTTCTTCCAAAATTTCTCTTTTTTCCGAAAGATCGGCCTCAATCTTTTTCCCCAAGGAAGACAATTCTTTTTCATCTTCAAAGGAAAGGGGAACGGAAATGACCGCCACATTATAAAAAGCGTCGGTCTTTGCGGAACGGAGCTGATAGAATTTGGTTTCCTTTATGAGTTTTACCGTAAGGGAAACCATTTTTTCTCTCGCTTCGGGATCATCGGAAAACATGCCCGTTCCGATGAATCCCCGATTCAGCTCTGCTTCCAAATCGGGGCGGCTGAGCATCTCTCGGAGCATCCTTCCCGTGAAAGAAGTGCTTCCTTCCCAGACGTCGATATGCGATCCCAGGTCCAACGCATTTCCCCTGGGAAGAGGCAGCGTATCTGCAAAAACGGGGCTTGCCAAGAGGGTTGCCGAAAGAAGTGCGGCGGAAAGTATTTTTTTCATAAACACCTCGGTATCTTAATTTTCTTTCCCAGGGGAAAGAAAGATATTTATTTAATCATATCATTTTTTCTCTCTTCCGCGGGTTCTTTCAGGAAAAGAATATTATTTTTTGAAGAAAGAGGAAAACTGTTTTTATTTTTCGCTCAATTCTTTATCAATGATATCGCTCTTCAATTTTTGCAGCTTGTCCGACAAGTTAATTTCCATGCGGTCGGGATGGAGGAAACGGGTATATTCGGGCCATAAAATTTGAATCTGCCTGTTTGCATGGGCAATCACTTCTTTTAAGTCCGGAAGTTCTGCCCTTTCTCCTCCGATCATCACCGGTTTCAAAAGTTCTTCTGCCGTATAAGTCCCTGCTTTCAGATATTTCCTTCTCCATTTTGCCGTTTCCGTCACGAGGGTAAATTCGGAGCCGTCTGCCGGTGTTTCGTCTTTGCAGCAAATGAGATCGGTGATCATCTTACCGTTTGATTTTTTATAGAAACGGTACACCGTTTTGATGCCAGGATTTGTCATTTTTTCCAAATCATTGGAAATTTTCATGACCGGAACAAATTCTCCCTCTTCTTCCTTTGCCGCCATTTTGAACACGCCCCCCAGTGCGGAGGTGCCGTCGGCAGTGATGACCTTCGTCCCGACTCCCCAGGACGTGACGGCGCAGCCTTGGTTTTTAAGAGACTGGATGGTATATTCGTCCAAATCGTTGGAGCCGGAAATGATCGCCTCCGGGAAACCTGCTTCTTTGAACTGCCGTGCCGCTTCCTGTGATAAATAAGTCAGATCGCCGCTGTCGATACGGATACCGTATTTGGCAGGAAGTTTTCCCGCTTCTTTCAATTCTTTGAAAATTTGAATGGCATGCGGAATTCCCATGGAAAGGACATCGTAAGTATCGGCAAGAAGGATCAGATTGTCGTGATATCTGTTTACATATTCACGGAAAGCATCCAATTCATTGTCAAAACTCATGACCCAGCTGTGTGCCATCGTCCCGAGCACGGGAATGCCGAAACGGCGCCCTGCTTCCACATTGGACGTGCCGTTAAAACCGCCGATCATGGCAGCTCTCGCTCCCCAGAGTCCCGCATCATGGCCTTGGGCGCGGCGGAGGCCGAATTCCATAAGAGCATCGTCGGGCGCTGCCGTCCGGACACGCCGTGCTTTGGTGGCAATGAGGCTTTCATGGTTCATGATCATGGAAAGGCCCGTCTCGAGAAGCATGGCTTCCGCCGTCGTTCCGTGGAAACGGAGGAGCGGTTCTCCCGGGAAAACGATCGTCCCTTCGGGAATGGCACAAATATCTCCGTGAAAACGGAATTTTGACAAATAATCCAAAAATTCGGGATAAAAAATATGAAGACTTTCCAGATAAGAAATATCTTCTTCGTCATAGCGGAAATTTTCAATAAACTCCTGCAAATGAGCAAGACCTGCCACGACGGTATAGCCGCCGTTGAAAGGATTTTTTCTGTAAAAGCGGTCAAAAACCACTTTTTTCTCATGGCCCCCCGTCTTAAAAAGAGCATTTGCCATGGTAAGCTGATATAAATCGGTGATCAATCCGTTGGACATCATATTCCCCCGTTCTCAACTGTTCCTTCAAAAGGAAGTCATTTTTATGAACTTTCCTGCAAAAGGAAATCTGTAATTTCTATAAACTTTCCCCGTTTTCCTTTCGGAAATCAAGTTCCGTCATTCCATTGATTATACCACTTTTTTATTTTTCTCATTTTACAACTGCCGTTTTTTCCATGATGTTACGAAAATCATCGGACTTCACGATTTTTTACCCTATCTGCTTCTATAAAAGAAATGCCCGATTTTTCCCTCGGCTTTTTACATTTTTCTGCAAATAAAAACACGCCCTTCGGCGTGCATTTTGAAATCAGATATTAAATTCTTCCGTTTTTCCCGTAAAATCGGTGATGACCGCTCGTCCCGAGTCCATGCGGAAAACGGTTTTCGTCCCTTTCGGGCAGATATTTTCCAAAGACTCTTCACAAAGCTTGATCGTCGCCTCTCTTGCTTCTTTTCCTTTTTCTTCCCGAAGGCGGCAGGAAATGCGTATCATCGACTGATCGGGATGGACGGCGCAGATTTCCCCGCTGTCATTGTTCAGAAGCTGTCCGTATATGTCATCTTCTTTCATAAAAAGAAAATAAAGGGCATCTTCGAAGAGGCAAACTTCTCTCACGGGACGGAGGGAAGGCCTGATGCCGTCTGCCGTTGCCAGATAGAAAATACCGCATTCTTTCAAATATTCCGCTGCTCTTTTTGCATTTGTCATGATTCCGCCCCCTTCTTGATTTTCCCTCTGTATTTTACCACAGAAAAGTGATTTTATTCCGCTTCTTCTCTGTTTGCAAGAAATTTTACGGACACATCGTCAAGATTTTTCAAAACTTCTTCCACTTCCTCTTTCGTGTCTGCCGTTGAATTGATCATGCAGGTGGCACGATGAGGATTGATGGTGGTGAGAACCCCCAGATATTCGTATCCTTCCAGTATCCGGTTGATATAATTCACATCGGAAGGATCTATTTCTATATATACTTTAGTGTCCACGGGAAGGCCTCCGGAGGATCGTATAGGGCGGAAGCTCAGCATCGGTTTCCATGAAAAGTTCTTCCAGCGGATGAGGCGCTGTTTCTACCTCTTCCCCTGCCATATTCGTAAGCGAACCGACGGTAAGAGGGAACACATCCCCTTTCGGAGTCAGCACTTCCACTTCTTCTCCCTTTTTGAAATGATTTCTCTGCTGGACGAGGACTCTTCCTTTGTCATCCTTTTCTTTTAACACAAGGCCGATAAAATCATAAGACTGCTCGGGCTGAGATTTCACATATTCCTGTGCATCGTGATCCGGCGTCTGATAAGCAAAGGCCGTCGTGTAGGGACGGTGGGATACTTTTTCCAGTTCCTCCCGCCATTCGGGGCGCACTTCGTAGTCTTTTCCTTCGTCATAATAAGCATCGATGGCTTTTCTGTACGCCGCCACCACGGCTGCCACATAGTAGACACTCTTCATTCGCCCCTCTATTTTGAGGGAGGAAACGCCGGATTCGATAAGATCGGGGATATTGTCGATCATGCAGAGATCTTTGCTGTTGAAAATATAGGTGCCGTGTTCATCTTCTTCTACGGGGAAATACTGCCCCGGACGGGATTCTTCCATGACGGAATATTTAAAACGGCAGGCCTGTATGCATTCGCCCCGATTGGACTGCCTTTTTCCGTTTGTAAAATAATTGGAAAGAAGGCAGCGGCCGCTCCAAGAAATACAAAGTGCGCCGTGGCCGAATACTTCCAGTTCGATATCTGTTTTTTCCCGAATTTCTTTTATTTCCTTCACCGACACTTCTCGTGCAAGGACGACCCTTGACGCGCCCATTTCTTTCCAACGCCGGACGGTCCTCCAGTTTGCGGCGCTTGCCTGCGTGCTGATGTGGATCGGAAGATCCGGCGCCGCTTCCCGGCAGATATCAAAAACGCCCATATCGGAAATGAGGACCGCATCGACGTGAATATCCTGCAAATAAGCAAAATATTTGTCCAGTCCTTCCAGATCTTCATTTCTCGGAATGATATTGGCGGTGACATATACTTTTTTATTCATCCCGTGGGCATATTCCACGGCTCTTTTCATTTCTTCTTCGTCAAAATTGCCGCCATAAGCACGGAGACCGAAAGATTTCCCTGCCAGATAGACCGCATCGGCTCCGTAAAGAAGAGCCATTTTCATTTTTTCCATATTTCCCGCAGGAGCGAGAAGTTCTATTTTTTTCATCATTATCCTTCCCTGTTATATTTTACGGAAACGGCAAGACCGTCTCCTTCTTCATAGATCATTGTCCGGTAATTCTTTTCCACATAGGAAATATACTCCCGAAGGCGGAGGACAATCGTCCTGTACCTGTGCGGAACGGGATCTGCCGTTCTTACAAGTCCTCTGAAAAGGACATTATCGGCGGCGATCACCGCTTTTTCCGAAAGGAGCGGTTCCGCCTGTTTCAAATGGTTCAGATACTGCCCCTTCGGCCCGTCGAGATAAAGGAAATCGTAAGGCCCTTTCAGCCTCGGAATCAGTTTTTCCGCATCTCCGAGGAGGCAGCGGACAGGCCCGTCAAATCCTGCTTCTTTCATGACGGAAAGGGCTCTGCGGTATCTTGTTTCATCGATTTCAAGAGTGTCGATCGCCGCTTCCGGAAAATGCTCCGCCAGAAGAAGGGCGGAATACCCTATGGCAGTTCCTATTTCCAATATCCGCCTCGGCCGTATCATATCGGCAGCCTTGAGAAGAAGGGCCCTTTCCTCTTTCCTTAAAATGGGAATATGTTCCCTCTCCGCTTCTTCTTCCAATTTTCTTTTGAGTTCTTCTATATTCATAATATTACCGTATTTATTGATTTGCACCGTAAATTTTGTCTATTTCCGCCAAATGTTCTTCATAAGTTTTCGTGAACACATGACGGCCGTCGGGAAGTGCCACATAGTAAAGATATTCTCCCGGAACCGCTTCCAAAACGGCACGGATCGCCGCTATGCCGGGGCTTCCGATCGGTCCCGGAGGCAGTCCTTTTCGGAGATACGTGTTGTACGGCGATTCCGTCTTCGTATCTTCCACTGTCAGTTCGGGCTTTTGTTTTCCCAATGCATACTGCACCGTCGCATCGATCTGAAGAGGCATGTCCTTTTCAAGACGGGCAAGAATCACTTCGGCTATCGGTTTCTGATCTTCTTTCAATCTTGCTTCCCGCTCCACCATGGAAGCGATGGTGATGAGGGAATAGAGGGACAGATTTTTTTCCTCCGCCGCTTTTCTGATATCTTCCGTCAGCATTTCATCGGTCCGCCTGTACATGAGGTCGCAAATTTCCTTTGCGGTGTATTCTTTCGGCATTTCATAGGTATCGGGAAATAAAAATCCCTCTCCTCGTATTTCAGGAGTCTCGGGGCCGTACATATAGCCGAGAGGGCCGTAAAGAGAAGCTTCTTCGACGAAATCTTTTCCTCCTGCGATGCCCGATTTTTCCAAAAGCTCCCCAATCTGCCGCACCGTATATCCTTCGGGAACGGTGACGGTCGCCACTTCTCCTTTGCCGCTTTTCAATTCTTCGATGACTTCTTTCACCGTAAGGCCCCGTCTGATACGGTACTCGCCGCTCTGCAATTTTTTCGCATCTCCCGTGATGAGAAGCATCAGGCGGAACACGGACGAACTCCTTATGACTCCTTCTTCCTTAAGGGTATTTCCTATTTCACGGCCCGTTGCCGCTTTCGGTATGGTCACTGCCGCTTCCCCTTCCGCAGGCACCCTGTCAAAAGCATATAAATAAAAAGTGCCGCCGAAAACAATCAGGTAAAGAAGGGCAAGGACGATAACCCATATTTTCTTTTTCGATTTTTGAAGAAAAGTAGATGTACTCTGCTTATCCATAAAAACTCCCCTGTACAAAAAGAGAAATTTGATATTTTTTCTCTTCATTTTAAATTTCAGTGATCTATTATATCACATATCGATAAAAATCAATTCATTTTATCGCCAACGTTTATATTTTCGGACACACCGTCCTTTTCCGCCCGGTCTTTCCCGTGATACAATGAAGAAAAATAAAAAAAGGAGCTCCCCTATGGATATAGAAAAAGGAATCATCGGAAAAGCAGAAATGATCGTCACCGAAAAAGACACCGCCCTTCACGTGGGAAGCGGCTCTCTTCCCGTCCTCGCCACCCCCGTCCTTTCCGCCCTCATGGAAAGAGCCGCCGTAGATGCATTGAAAAACCGCCTTCCCGATGGAGAAACAACGGTAGGCGGAATGATCGATCTTCGTCACAAAGCACCGACTCTTGCGGGAAAAAAAGTGCGCGCCGAAGCGGAAGTCACAGAAATATCGGGAAAGAAAATAGAATTTCACATCACCTGCGAAGATGAAAACGGAGAAGTCGGTGAAGCAAACCATATCCGATTCATAGTGAATGAAGTTTCTTTCATGGCAGCGGCAAAAGAAAGATAAAATAAATGATTTTCATGAGAAAACCCGTCTTTGGGACGGGATTTTTTCAATTTCCATTTGCTTTTTTTATGAACTTAACAGTTCTTTTTTTATTGATTTTGCTCTTTCCGAATTTTTTCGGAGAATTGAAAAAAAGGATCTGCCCTTTTATTCTGATTCTTACTCTTTACAATACCCCCGTTCCGTCGAAGGCGGGAATGAAATCGTCTTTTGCCGATTCTTTTTGCTGGACATAGCCGTCTTCGATGCCAAGTTCTTCCATGTATGCTTCCGCTTCTTCATACTCTTCTTCCGTGATTTTTCTGTTTATTTCGGGAAATTCCGCTGCCCGTCCCCAAGGGGTGTATTGCCGCATCAGGCTGAAAAGAACTTCTCCCGGTGCAAAAGTTTCCGCCACATAGTCAAGGACGCCTTTCGTATTTTCAAGCTGTCCCGGCAAAATCAGATGGCGGATGAGGACGCCTTTTTTCAAAATTCCGTCGCTTCCTATTTCATAAGGTCCCGTCTGGCGGTACATCTGCTCGATGGCAGCCGTCGCCGTTTCAAAATAGTCTTCCGCACGGCTGTATCTTTTTGCCGCTTTTCCGTCGCTGTACTTCAGATCGGGAAGCCAGCACTGTATTTTATTTCTTAGAAATGCCACGGTATGGACGCTTTCGTAGCCGCCGCAATTGTAGACCACGGGGACGGGAAGAGGATCTTTTAAGCTTTGAAATATGGCATGGGTGAAATGAGTGGGCGTCACCAGATCGATATTATGCGCTCCTTGTCTGATCAGTTCTTCATAAATGGCCCGCAGTCTTTCCACGGACACTTCGATCCCCTTTCCGAGTTCCGATATTTCATAATTCTGGCAGTACACGCAGGACAGATTGCATCCTGCAAAAAAGACGGTCCCTGCGCCGCGGCTTCCGCTGATGCACGGTTCTTCCCAGTGGTGGAGCGCCGCTCTTGCAATGACGGGAAGCATCCCCGACTTGCAGTACCCTTTCGTTCCGCCCTCTTTTACGGACATCGGCCGTTCCACTTTGCATTTTCTGGGACAGATATTGCAGATGGTCATATTATCCTCCCTGTTTTTTTATTATAGTACCACGGATTCCATTGCTCTTATGAAAGAAAAATCTTATAATAATTATATTATACAAGCTTTGAAAGGAGCTATTATGGAACAGAATTCAGGTTTTCTTGAAAAACTTTTCCACCTGAGTGAAAATAAAACTTCGGTGAGAACGGAAGTGATGGCAGGGATCACCACTTTCATGACCATGGCTTACATTTTGGCAGTCAACCCGAGCATCATGAGCGCTGCCGGCATGGACAAGGGCGCCGTCCTGACCGCCACGGCGGCAGCCTCCTTCATCGGTACTCTCTTTATGGCATTTTTTTCCAACTATCCTTTTGCTCTCGCTCCGGGGATGGGGCTGAATGCTTTCTTTGCTTTCACCGTTGTGGGCCAGATGGGCTACTCTTGGGAAATGGCACTTGCCGCCGTCTTTATCGAAGGGCTGATTTTTATCGTCCTTTCCCTCACCAATGTACGGGAAGCGATTTTCAATGCGATCCCGATGAATTTGAAACGGGCGGTTTCGGCAGGCATCGGTCTTTTCATTGCATTCATCGGCCTTACGGGAGCAGGAATCATCGTTTCCAATCCGGCGACGAAAGTGTCCCTCTTCTCCTTCAAAGCGGCTCTTGCAGGGGGCACCTTCCACACTGCGGGGATCACCGTCGTTCTTGCGATCATCGGCATTCTTTTTACCGCCCTCCTCATCGTGAAAAAAGTGAAAGGAAATATTCTTTGGGGCATTCTATTTACTTGGATCTTGGGCATCCTTTGCGAAGTAAGCGGCCTTTATATTCCCGATCCCGCCAAGGGCGCCTTCAGCACCCTTCCGAATCTTTCCGCAGGAATTGCTTCTTTCACACCGGCGGATCTGTCCCCTCTTTTCATGGCTCTTGATTTTTCAAAAGCTTTCAGCCTTGATTTCATCGTCGTCCTCTTTGCTTTCCTTTTCGTCGATATTTTTGATACTTTAGGCACTCTCGTCGGCGTATCTTCCAAAGCAAACATGCTTGATGAAAAAGGACGCCTTCCCCGTATCAAAGGAGCTCTCATGGCAGATGCCCTCGCCACTTCCATAGGCGCCTGCATCGGCGTTTCCACGACGACCACTTATGTGGAAAGTGCCGCCGGTGTTTCCGAAGGAGGAAGAACGGGCCTCACTGCAGTGACGGTGGCGATCTTATTTGCCCTCTCCCTTTTCCTTTCTCCTTTCTTTATGGCGATTCCCGCTTTTGCCACCGCGCCCGCCCTCATCATCGTAGGATTTCTCATGTTCACCGCTGCGGCGGATATTGATTTCAAAGATCCTTCCGAAGCGATTCCCGCTTACATTGCCATTCTTGCCATGCCCTTTGCTTACAGCATCGCCGAAGGCATTTCTTTCGGAATCATTTCCTACACCGTCATCAACGCTTTCACGGGACAGACGAAAAAAGTCAGCCCCCTCATGTATATCCTGACCCTCCTCTTTATCGGAAAATATATTTTCTTATAAAATACGCTTCCCGAAGGAAATTTGACTCTTCTTTCGGGAACTTGTTTTTATTTGCTCGTAAAAATAAATGAACGGAGTCTTTATGTTTGAAAACAGAAACAATTCGGATTTGCAAAAATGGGTGTTTTCCGCCCTCATGGCGGCGGCGGCAGTCCTCCTCTCCCCTCTTTTTTCCTTTCCTCTCGGGGTGAGCCGCGCTTTTCCGCTCCAGCATATGATCAATATTTTTCTCGCCGTGCTCTGCGGCACAAGGTACACCGTGTCTGCCGCTTTCACCACGTCCCTCATCAGAAATATCATCGGCTCCGGCTCTCTCCTTGCTTTTCCGGGCTCCATGATCGGCGCTTTTCTTTCGGGATATCTTTATAAAAAGACGGGCAAATTATGGGCGGCGGTTCTGGGAGAATTTGTGGGAACTTCCTTTCTGGGAGGCCTTGTTTCCTACCCCGTGGCGGCTCTTTTTATGGGCTCGTCCAAAGGCGCTCTTTTTTACATCTCCCTCTTTTCCCTTTCCTGCGGTGCCGGCTGTGTCATTGCTTTTGTCATTCTCAAAGGGATTCACTTTTTTCAAACAGAATTGGTAAAAAGTAAGTAAATTTTTATTTCTCAAGCTTATAAAATAATTCTTATTCGAGGCGAACGCCTCTTTTTTTATTCCGCCCCTGTCGGCAATATTCAGATTTTATCTGATTTTTATCCCCTTCTCCGTCTTCCTTTTCATTGACAAGAGAAAAAGAAATGAGTTATAATTATTCAGTTTTGATATGAAATTCAATCAAATATAATATTTTTGTTTAAATCCGTAAAAATACTGTTCCGACAGTCAGTTCAAGGGGGAGAATCATTCAAATGAATCATTTCGTATTAAAAGCGGCAGTCCTTTCCTTTTTCATGGGGACGGCTCTCACCGTTTCGGCAGCCAATCCTTTTTCCGATGTAGAAGAAGATTCTTGGGCTTATGAAGCGGTGGCGTCACTTTCCGACAGCAATGTCATCGAAGGATATCCGGACGGCACTTTCCGAGGGGACAAGCATATCACCCGTTATGAGATCGCTCAGATCACCGCCCGCCTCATGGCAAAAAGAGACAATTTATCCAAAGAACAGCAGGCTGTGGTGGAGAGACTTTCTCGGGAATATGCGGACGAACTGAACAATCTCGGTGTCCGTGTGGCAGAACTGGAAAAGAAAACGGGAAATACTCAGCTGATTACGGAACTCCGTGTCCAAGGGGTCAACCGGTACGACAATATTTACAAAGACAGTGCGGAAAAACATTTCGAACTCGGCGCAAGAGTCCGAATGAATACGATCACCGCCGTCAATGACAGAACCACTTTGTACGGCCAGCTGCAGACACAAATGTCCATGAACGGTCATGATCTCTATGATGTGAACAAGTATTCTTATAACAAGGACGGCACTTACGATGTGAGAAGCGGCCACGGTGACGGAGAAGTCAATCTGAACCGCCTCTGGACGACTTTCCAGTTCGGCAAGAAACAGGATACGTCCAATCTGCCTTTCGGACCGACGAAAAACCTCATCGGTATCGGCCAGTTCCCCGTAAAAATGGGTGTCACCGGCTATACTTATGACGGCGAATTCAAAGGGGCATTCCTCCAGTTCGGCGACTATATGACAGGCGGTCATCTGACCCTTGCTTACGGCCGTGCCACCAACATCAATTACCAGTACACGGGGCCGATGATGCACGGTGTTCAAATCACGGGCGTTGCAAAGACAAAGCTTATGAAAGAGCTTTCCACCAATAAAATAATCGCCGATGCCATTGCTGCCAACCCCGCCTTGAAACCCATCCTCGGACAAGCGATAGCTTCCATCAACAGCAGCAACAACCTCCCGGAATTGCAGCAAAATCTTACGGCTATTGTCGGACAAATAGGAGCAGTGAATCCCGCTCTGGCACAAGCCGTTGCCGCGAAACTGGGCAATCTCAACTTGTCCGCCCTTGCATCGGGAACCATGTATTACAATGCTGCTACGGACACGCTTTATCCCATGGGAAAAGATGTGGTCATGGACTGGGGAGAAGATGAAGATGTTCCGGTCGTCTATGCTTCCTATATTTACAAAATACCGGACCGCTGGGAAGTCCATGCTTACGCCATGAGAGCTCTCGGACCGGTCGGCCATATCTGCGAAGCTTACGGCTTTGCAGGGTCTTACAACATCACCCCTCAATGGAATATTCACGGCGAATTTGTCAAGAATCTCAGAAAGCTTCCGTTGAACAATGAAAAACCGTACAGCTTCAATTACGGTATTTCTTACGGTACGGCAAGCGTTCTCCGCCCCGGCTCCTACTCTTTCGGCGTCGACTATGTGTACAGCCAGGCAGGAACTTATTTCGGCGGATCCGGCAATGATATCGCCGATCAGTATATGGGCCATGTCTATAAATCATGGAACGGCATGAGCAATGTCCCCGCTTACTTTGCCGATAAGATGGATTCTGTCATCGCAGGAGAATCCGACAGCGGTAAAAAATTCGGCGGTGCGAAATTCTTCCTTGCAAAGATGCAGTTCGTTCCCATGAAAGGACTCATCGTCGAAGCAAACTACGGATTTAATGCAAAAGATATGGGCGGCAAAAAGATGGACAATATGTTCCTCCTGAAAGCAACGGCTTATATCAGATAAAAAAAACACCCTCTGCTCTTGAACGGCAGGGGGTATTTTGATGGAAATTTCATGATCAATACAGGAAATAATTTGATTTTCAAGCGTCTGCCGCTTCGGCGCATCCGCCTTTTGATGCCAGCAGTCTCACTGCTCCGCTGGCGCCTATTCTGTCCACGCCGAGAGATAAATAGGTTTCCATTTCTTCTCTGGTATGAATACCGCCGGAAGCTTTAATTTTTACATTTTTGCCGATATATTTCTTAAAAAGCTTCACATCTTCCACGGTGGCGCCGCCCGTCCCGAAACCGGTGGACGTTTTGATATAGTCCGCACCGCCGTCGGTGACGCATTTGCATACTTTGATTTTTTCTTCTTCCGTGAGATAGCAGGTTTCTACGATGACTTTCAAAATGCGTTCGCCGATAAGCTCTTTCAAAAAAGCGATTTCCGAGGTGACATAGTCATAATCGCCGCTTTTCACCGCTCCGATATTGATCACCATGTCGATTTCATTCGCCCCGTCTTCCAGAGCATGGATGATTTCTGCCGCTTTTGCTTCGGTACTTCCGTTTCCCAAAGGAAATCCCACGACCGTACAAATCCGAAGTGTCGGATATTCTCCCCTGATTCTCCTCACATAGGAAGAGGGTACGCAGACCGATGCGGTATGATATTTCACGGCTTCTTCGCAAAGTTTTTCTATTTCCTTCCTGCTTGCCGCCGCTTTCAGCAATGTATGGTCCACGTGTTTTAAGATTTCTTTTCTTTTCATGACTCCCTCCTGCTTTTCTATTATACACATTTCTTCCGAAAATACGACCGTTAAAAAATACTCTTTCCTTGCCTCCTGCAAAATGATAGTATGATAGGAGAAATTAGTTGCGTCGAAAGGAAATCTCATGCTGAAAATACTTTTTATCTCTCACGGCGGTTCGAAACGGCCTCCCATGGCTGAATTCATCTTGAAAAAACTGATTGACGATGCGGGGCGGGACGATAAATTTTATACTTCTTCCGCTCATGTTCAAAAAGGAGAGGGCGAAAAATTGGACGACCTTGCCATGAAGGAACTGGCTAAAAACAACGTGCCTTATACGGAAAAAGTCTGCCTCCCTCTTGCCTGGGCGGACTATGATCTGTACAATTACATCATTCTTATGGATGAGACGGAAAAATGGCCTTTCCTGAAAATCATCGGCGGCGATCCGAAGGAAAAAGTCCATCTTTTGGGAGAATTTGCAGGCATCAGGGGAGATATCGTGAATCCCGAAGAAACGGGCCGTTATGAAGAAGCTTATCAGGCAAGTCTGGCAGGCTGCACGGGGCTCTTTGAAAAATTGCGTTCCTGGGTGGGAAAAAAGCGTTCCTGAGTTTTAAGATTTTCTATTTCCATAAGAAAAGCGGAGGATTGTCTCCGCTTTTTTCGTTTCTTATTTTATGGTTCTCTTATTTTTTATAAATTTTGTCCTTCCGTCCATGATTTGATTTCCGAAATTTCTTTCAAAATATCTTCATGAGTCAGATGTTCATGAGGCTCGTATTCAAGGACGATATTTGCATCTTTCGTGTATTTTCCCGCCAAACCGAGCATTTTTTTGATATCCGCCGTTCCTTTGTGATAGTCCAGATGCTGATCGGAGCGGCCGTCATTGTTGTGGACATGGAAACCTTTCACCCTTGCGCCGTACGTTTTGAGGAATTTTTCCACGTCAAGGCCGTTCACATGGGCATGGCCCAGATCGATGAGGGACTCCGCATCGGGAATATTTTCAAAGATGCGGAAGTATTCTTCATTGGTGAAAAGATGGTGATTATGTACCTGCTTGCAAAGATTTTCTATCACCAGATGAACGCCCAGTTCTTTTGCCCGTTTCGTCAGATCTCTCATGACGGCATAGGCATTTTTTTGTTTTTCTTCGATATCTTCAGGCTTGAATTGAAGCTGAGAATAATGGAATACCACATGGCGGACGCCGTATTCCGAAGCAAGAACCATGACTTTTTCATAATTTTTCATCAGCCTTTCATGTTCCGCCGATGCGAGATCCGCCGTGGCTTCCGTCTGTACATAAGGACCGTGGAAGGTCATGGGGCAGGTCATTTGAGCTACGGTTTTGCAAAGTTCTTCCCAATACTTGTCATCATGAGTAAAAGCGGTGAATTCGATACCGAAATCGGGATCATGAAGAGAATCGATCCGGTCCGCAAATTCTTTGAAATGATTCATTCCTACGATGAGGTCGCTGATAAAATATTTCATGATTTCTCCTTTTCGGGATAGCCGATATTGTTTCCCGTTTTGCCGTCAAAGAAATGGAGCGCCGTCCGATCGATGTCCCAGTAGGCTTCGGACACGCCGTGAAGCACATCTTCCCTCATGATGGAAATGACTTCTTCTCCGTTTACCGTGAAATAGTAGCCCACCCGGCTGCCGTAGTCTTCATGATACTGGACGGTGACGGGAATTTTATTTTCTCCCGCCGTTTCAGACAAGACGACATCTTCGGGACGGATACCCATTTTGAGTGTTTCCGCCTTGGCAGAGGAAATTTTTTCCATCCACCGGTCCCCGGGAGAGAAAAGTGTGTCATTCAGTTTCAAGACGGAACCGCCGGGATTGACGTCAAATATATTCATTGACGGCGATCCGATGAAACGGGCAACAAATACATTGGCAGGGCAGTGGTACACCTGATGAGGCGTATCGAGCATCTGTATCTTCCCTTCATTGATGACGGCGATCCGTTCTCCTACGGTCATGGCTTCTATCTGGTCATGGGTGACGTATACCATGGTCTGGCCGTAAAGTTCATGGATTTTGACCAGTTCTTTTCTTGCATGGCCCCGAAGCTGAGCATCCAAATTGGACAAAGGTTCGTCCAAAAGGAAGAAATCCGACTGTTTCACGATGGCTCTTGCCAGAGCGACACGCTGTCTTTGACCGCCCGACAATTCTCGGGGAAGACGGTTTTCAAGACCTTCCAGATTCAGGATGCGCACCGCATCGGCAACCCGTTTTTTGATTTCTCCTTCGGCGATCCGGTTGATCCGAAGACCGTAGGAAATATTTTTCTCCACCGTCATATGCGGATAAAGGGCATAGTTTTGAAAGACCATGCCGATATTTCTGTCTCCCGGATCTTTATCGTTTGCCAATTCTTCATTCAAATAAAGTTCGCCGGAAGTGATCGTTTCAAGGCCGCTGATCATGCGGAGGATCGTTGATTTGCCGCAGCCCGACGAACCGAGAAGGATGAGTCTTTCTCCTTTTCTGACTGCCAGATCCAGCCCTTTGATGACTTCTGTTTTACCGAATTGTTTGACTACATTTTTAAATTCAATGCTGTACATATTTACCTACCCTTTAATGCCGGACTGTGCAAAAGTACCGATGATGAATTTCTGGCAGACTGCATATAAGCCGAGGGGAAGAAGCATGGTCAGTGTCGCCACCGCCATGGTGACGGGCACGTCGGTGCCCCCTTCGGAGCTGACAAACATTTGCAGCGCCAAGGAAAGAGTATAATTGATTTCACTTTTTATGATGATCGCCGGCCAGACATATTCATTCCAAGAATTGATGAAAAAGATAATGCCGATGGACAGAATGGCAGGCCTGATGATCGGGATGACGATGGTGCGGAGACGGGACAGATGAGATGCATTTTCAAGAGCCGCCACTTCCATGAGGGAAAGAGGGATGCCCTTCATATATTGGCGGAGGAGGAAAATCCCCGTCGCATCTGCCAGCTGAGGAAGGGCGACGCCGTAAATGCTGTCCACGAGGCCGATATCGGAAAGTGTGATATAGTTCGGGATCATCGTCACCGTGAAAGGAATGAAAATCGTGCTGATGAGAAGGAAATACAAAAGAGTTTTCCCTTTGAAATCAAAGAACACGAAAGCATAGGCGGCAAAAAGCCCCGTCACCAGCTTGAAGACCGTCACAAGGGACGCGATGATAAAAGTATTCGACAAGATACGGGCAAAGCGGATCGTCGTAAATACCCGGTCATAAGCGGACAATGTGGGATCCTGCGGTATGAGGGAAGAAGAAGAAAACGCTTCGCTCATCGTCTTGAAAGAAGTGGAAAGGGAAAAAAGAAGGGGATACACGAGGAGAAGGACGATGATGATGAAAAGGACATGATATTTCCATTCGGAAGAATTAATTTTCATAATACACTCCTTTCTCCACGAAGCGGAATTCCAAATAAAGGAGAAGGAGGAAAATGATCATCGTCACGATGGCAAGAGCGGCGGACATCCCCGTTTCATAAAAGGTGAACGCATAATCATAGCCTTGGTAAATGATATTGGAACTGCCGTCATTCGGGCCGCCCTGCGTGAGGACTTTGATCGGAGTGAACACATATTGCAGCCCCTGCACGATGGTCATGATCAAAATATAGACCGCCGTCGACGATGTGAGAGGCACGACGATATGGGTAAAAATATTTCTTTCCGATGCTTTTTCCAATTTTGCCGCTTCTATGAGTTCTTCGGGAACACTGTTCATCCCCGACAGAAGGATGAGGAAATTGTAGCCGAAAGCTTTATAAACCGCGACAAGGCTGATGATAAGGATGACGAGCCCCGGCGTTTTCGACCATGCCGGAAGAGTGATGCCGAAAAGATCCGCCACGGACGCAACGGGCCCCGAGACGGGATTGAATATCCATTGGAAAAGGATGGCGCCCACCACGAGGGCGATGAGGGACGACGAAAAGAGAAGGGCTTTGTAAATATGTTTTCCCTTTTTCATGAGGAAAGTATTCACAAACGCCAATATATAAGGAAGAAGGAAATTAAATAAAACGAGAATCGCAATGTAAAGCAGGGTATTTTCCACGATCTTGACCGTCACCGGCGCCGTCAGCAGATCGATATAATTTTGGAATGCTACAAATTTCATATTCGGTGAAACCATGTTCCACCTGAAAAAACTTAAATATAAGGTATACGCCAAAGGATAAAACATGAAAAGAAGAAATACCGAAAGGGCAGGCAAGATGAATAACATTGCCAGTCTTCTTTCCTGTTTGACATACTTTGCCGTCCTGTCAGCACTTGTCATACAAAATCTCCCGAATCAATTTCATTAAAAGAGAAAAGGGCCGCAGACGATCCGGCCCCTTCCTTATTGCAATTATTTCAGCAGAGCGTTCAAATCATCTTCCGCTTTTTTCAAAACGGCGGACGGTTCTTCACCGCTTAAAATCTTATCTCTCACGTCGGCAAACATTTTTTCCGCTTTCACGCCCACATCGCCGGGGAATGCCACCCAGGAGGAAAGCATGGGCAGTTCGTCGAAAGCGACCTTCAGGGCAGGAGTCTTCACGATGGCTTCCTTGATGGCAGGATCGTCAGCCACTTCCTGACGGGGCGGGAGATATCCCGTATTGATGGTCCAGAGGGCAAGATATTTCGGCTGCATGATGAATTTGATAAATTCCCAAGCTGCCTGCTGTTCTTCTTTTGCCCCTGCGGTGACCGCAAGGAAGTTGCCCCCTGCGGGAATCTGTACTTTCTTGTCACCGAAAGACGGGAACGGAGCCGCCATGACATTGAACTTCGACGACTGGGTGACCGTGCCGATCTTCGCACTGGTTCCCATGAGAATGCCTACTTTTCCGCTGTAGAAAGAAGCAATGCCTTCATCGGCAGCGATATGGAGCGCCGACTTGTCTTTCAAAACCATATCGGCATAGACCTGATAAGCTTCCGCTGCTTCTTTGGAAGCAAAGACCGCTTTATTGTCTTTCAAAATTTCTGCACCGTTGGAAGTGAGGAGCCCCTGAGTTGCCCAGTTGTCCTGATATTCCTGCATGTAGAAACCGTATTCGCCGGTCTTGTCACGGATGGCTTTTGCCGCCGCTCTGACTTCTTCCCAAGTTTTCGGCGGATTGTTCGGATCCAGTCCTGCCGCAGTGAAGAGGTCCGGGTTGTAATAAAGGATCGGAGCGCTGATGGAGAAAGGAAGTCCCACCTGCTTGTCTCCTATTTTCGCAAGGCCCAGTACGTTGGGCAGATAATTCTTTTCCAGATAATCTTTTTCCGACGATTCTTTTTCCAGATCAACGGGAGACACATACTTGAAATTCTGATCGAAATATTTCAGATAGTTATAGCCGATCATTGCAATGGACGGAGATTTTCCCGAAGCCACATCGGCCTGCAGGTTTTTCATCAGTCCCGGGTACATATCGGGGTTATAAACTTCTTTGACAATAATTTTGTCCTGCGATTTGTTGAAATCATCAACCATCTGCTTGATAACGGGAGCGCCGAAATTTTTCGTGTACACATGCCAGAAAGTAACGACGGTCTTACCGTTTTCCTTGACCGCTTCTTTTGCAGGGGCACTTCCGCCGCCTCCGCAGCCTGCGGCAACCACCATGAACAGGCCCGCAAAAAACAGGCTCAGCCATTTAAAAATCTGTTTCACTGTATCCCTCTCTTTCTAAAACAAACACGGCAAACTTTCCGATTCAGTCTCCTCCTTGAAACCGTCGGGAGTTCTGTCTCAGATATTTGCATTATATCATAGAAAAAGTGATACAGAAATATATTTTTGTGAAAAAAATGATTGTAAATGAGGCAGAAATATAAATATTTTTTCACCTGTCATATTTCTTTATAAGGAAGGAAAAAATTCTGTAAAAGAGTGTAAATATTCTTTACAAAAAATAAACAAAATAAAAATTTTCACAACCGCCGAATGAATTTTTTGTCCTCTTTCCTCCTTCGTTGAAATAAAAATTTCCTCTTTCCTTATTTATGGTTTCCTTATAACATTCTGAAAAGAAAAGAAGATTGTTTGAAGTTACTGAACAAGTATAGTAAAATGTCTATAATATTCAATTGTTTCTATTTCATTTCTAAGAGAAATTCTCATGATTGGCACTTACGACAAAAAATACCTCTCCATCGCCCTTCCTGCCGCACTGGAAAGCTTGTTCATGATCCTTCTTGCTTCGGCCGATTTGATCATGGTGGGAAGTCTCGGCGCCGTATCCATCGCTGCAGTGAGTATTTTCCTCCAGCCCCGTCTGGTCATTCTCTGCTTCAGCCGCTCCCTTGCATCGGCGGTGACCCTCCTCGTTTCAAAACGGGCAGGAAACATGGACAAAATAAAATCGGCTGACATTTTAAAAAAATCCCTTTCCGTCGGAACGGTCGTTCTTCTTCTGATCCATGCCGTTTTTTACCTGTACTTGGAAGATATTTTTTATCTCATGGGCGCTAAAGAAGACTATATCGGTGAAGCCATGATTTACGGAAATATTGCCCTTTCTTCCGTATTCATCACTTCTCTTACTCTTTTATTCCAAGCGGTACAGCTCGGCTACGGCCAGACGGCGATCATCATGAAAACCAATGTGGCGGGAAATATCGTGAACGTCATCATCAATGCGTTTTTGATTTTCGGCCTCGGCCCTTTCCCGAAAATGGGCGTTGCCGGTGCTGCCATAGGCACGGTGGCAAGCACTGTTTTCACTCTTCTCTGGACGATTGTTGTCATGAAAAGCGACCGTCTTCTTTCGGGGGGATCTTTTATTCCCGACAAGAAATATTTCAAAGAAATCCTTCCCGTCTTCACTTCCGTTTTCAGCGAGCAGGGCTTTGAAAGGATCGGCATGGTTCTTTTCACCCGCATGGCGGCAGGTCTCGGCACGATTCCTTTTGCGGTCCACAGCATCTGCATGAACATCTGCGATATTTACTGGGACTACACCATCGGTATCGGCAAAGCGAGCATGGTCATGGCAGGGCAGTCGGTGGGAAAGAAAAATGAAAAAGAATGGCATATTTACAATCATATCGGCATCAAATGGAGCCTCATTTTTTCTACCGCCGCTTTTATCGTCACCGCTCTTTTCAGAGAGGAAATTTTTTCTCTCTATTCCGACAATCCCGAAGCTCTTGCCATGAGCGGCACCGTCATGATCATTCTTGCCCTCGTCAGTTTTCCCGAAGCGCAGGCGATCATCTGCGCAGGAATCCTTCGGGGAAGCGGAAAAACGGCCGCCGTCGCCGCTTACTCTTTCGTGAGTGTTGCCATTCTCCGTCCTTTCATGACCGCTTTCTTCCTCTACGTCTTGGGCTGGGGACTCATCGGCTGTTGGATTGCTCTCTTTGCGGACCAATGCATCCGTGCTTTCTGCGCCACTTATTTATACCGAAAATTAAAGAAAACAAGTTGGGATGTCATCACCGCGGAAAATGTATAAGACAATAAAAGAAAGAGCCTTCATCGGCTCTTTTTGCTTGTCCTTCTCTTCGGTATGACGCCTTTTTCTCAAGCTCTCCGTTGTCTCCTTAAAAATAAAAATCCCTGCCTTTTTACTAAGCAGAGATTTCTTATATTTTTTGATTTTATCAGCCGAGTGCCACGTCGAGGGTCATCATGATCATAAATCCTATGGCAAAAGAAATGACGCCTATATCGGAATGCTCCCCTTCGGACATTTCGGGAATCAGTTCTTCCACGACCACATAAATCATGGCGCCTGCGGCAAAGCTTAAAAAATAAGGAAGAAGAGGAGTCACGAAAGCGGTGAGCAGGATCGTCACGACCGCTCCCACCGGTTCGACCGCTCCCGACAATACGCCGCCGATAAAAGATTTCATGCTTCCCATTCCGCCTGCTTTGAGAGGCATGGAAATGATCGCTCCTTCAGGAAAATTCTGTATGGCAATCCCAATGGAAAGAGCCATTGCCGCAGCGATGGTAAGCCCTTCATTTCCTGCGAGCCATCCTGCATAGACCACGCCGACCGCCATACCTTCGGGAATGTTGTGGAGAGTCACCGCGAGAACGAGCATGGTTTCCCTTTTCAAATGACTTTTCGGACCTTCCGACTTCGTTTCATTCATATGGAGATGAGGAATGATGTGATCCAAAAGAAGGAGGAATGCCATCCCTGCTCCGAATCCGGTCACCGCCGGAACAAAAGCCCATTTTTCCATATCCTTTGCCATATCGAGAGCAGGCAGGATGAGGCTGAAAAAAGAAGCCGCCACCATGACGCCTGCGGCAAATCCCGTGAGGCTCCGCTGTACTCCCCGGTGCAGGGCGTCTTTGACGAAAAAAACACAGGCCGCGCCGAGAGATGTTCCCAGAAAAGGAATCATCAGCCCCCAAAAAACTTCATTCATAATACGTTCCCCTTCCCCCTCTTCTCATTTTCTCTACATTTCTTTATTTTTTTCTTTTATATCTTTTATTATATCTCCTATTATCTTTCATTGAAACCGATAAATCAATTTTGCAGCAGCCGTAAAAACAGTGTCAATATTTTATCAAAAAATGATAGTTATTCAATATATTGTGGATAAGTTGTGAATAAATCAAAAATATATACAAATCATCCTGTCTGAAAAAATCCGTGCAAGAAAAAGGGCAAAAAAATTCCCCTCTTTGCAAAGGGGATTTCTTTTTTATCGTTAATTGATTTTCATATTCATATTTTCCGTCATATATTCCATGGCGCCGGGAAAACCTGCGGTGTAAGCCTGATATAAATATTCCAGTGCTTTGTCTTCATCCGCTTCCGTTCCGAGGCCTTCATGATAGCAGACGCCCAGATGATACTGGCAGATCGGCTCGTCCCTGTCCGCTCCCCGTTTGTACCATGCAAAAGCTTCGTCCATGTTGGCCATGATTTCCGTTCCCACCAGATACATCGTACCGATCTCGTCGGCAGCAGCGGCAAATCCCATATCAAAAGATTGTTTATACAGAGAAACCGCCTTGCTCTTGTCTTCTTTCACGCCCCGTCCGTAGCGGTAGCAGTCCGCAAGGGAGCAGCAGGCGGCGGCAAGGCCTTCTTCCGTTGCCATTTCAAAAAGACGGACCGCTTTTTCTCTGTCTTCTTCCACCCCCGTGCCGTGGTCGTAGCACTGGCCGAGAGCCCAGAGGGCAAGAGGATATTTCCTTTTTGCCGCTTCTTCAAAATAAGAGATTGCCTTCTTGTCGTCTTTTTCTACATAAATCGCTTCCAGATAGCAGCGGCCGGTCATGAAAATACCGTCCAAGTCGCCCATTTCCGCCGATTTTGAAAAGTGTTCATAAGCTTTTTTCTCATCATAAGGCACATCCTGCCCCGACAGATACATGAATCCCAAAGAAGTCACGGCTTCCCTTGACCCTGTCTTTTCCGCCCTGCGGTAGAAGGCAAATGCTTTTTTCCCGTCCTCTTCCACTTCTTCTCCGAGGCGGTACATGTCGCCCAGTGCATTGAGAGAGCGCCAGTACTCTTTCTCCGCCCCTTTTTCGAGAAAGTAACGTGCTTTCTCTCCGTCTTTTTCCGTGCCGAATCCGTAGAGATACATATCTCCCAGTTCGTCGGCGGCAATGATGTCCCCTTCTTCAGCGGCTTCTTTCACCTTCGGAAAACATTCCCTGCAAAGGGCGATCATTTCGGGAGAGAACCGGACTTCCATATAGGCAAGGTTCAGGCGGGATAAAATATTTCCTTCCGCCGCTCCTTTTTCATGCCAGTAACGGGCCTCTTTTTCATTTCTGTCCTTGAGGCTGCCGAGGCCGTGATTGTAGTATTCCCCGAGGAAATACATGGCGCGGCCGCATTTCTGTCCCGCCAATTCCATAAATAAAGGAAATGCTTCGTCAAGCTTGCAGCGGATATATAAATCTTCTGCTTTTTTTAACAATTCTTCATCAAACATGAGATACCTCGCAAATTATCGGTATTCCTATTGTAGCATATCTTTACCGCGGAAGGAGGGCGGAGAATTTCTTTCGCCCCGAGTTTCCCTTTCTTCCCGCTGCCGCTTCTCTTCATACTCTTCTTTTGCCGTCTCGATAAAGCTGTCCGTCATAGGGGACAGAGGATTTTGTTTTCTCACCGCAAAGGAAATGGGATAGACCGGCCCTCCTTTGAAATGAAGAAGCCGCACTTTTTTCAAATTTTCTTTCGTCAGAAACCGTTTCGCCAGATTTTCCGCACAGAAAAACAATCCTTCTCCCAAGGCGCAAAGTTCCAGAAGAGTCTCCACATTTTCCGACTCCACCGAAATATAGGGCTCAAATCCTGCATTTTTATATAGGGCCCGCACCGATGAACCGATGATGTCTCTTTTTCCGTTCAAAAGAACGGGGCAGGAGCGGAAAAGGGACAGCCAGTCTTCCCTGCCCGACTCTGCCGCTTTCAGGGCTTCCTCTTTTTTCTCTCCCAGACATTTTTCCAAAAACCGTTCTTCTCCGAGGAGGATAATTTTTTCTTCATAAAAAGGGATTTGTTTCAGTCCCGCCACAGGCCCGTCGAAACGGGCGATGACCAGATCGAGCTCCCTGTCCTCCAGCCGTCCTGCAAGGACATCATTGGAATCTTCGGAAAGGCGGATCCGGATCTGCGGATATTTTTCCCTGTACCTGTGAATGATAGGCGGAAGAAGAAGCCTTCCCCGGGCAAGGGCGATGCCGATGCGGAGCGTTCCCGCCATGGCCCCTCTTGTGAGGGCAAGTTCCTTTTCAAGTTCTCTTTCATTTTCTTCAAAAACAAGAGCGTAACGGTAAAAAACTTCTCCCCCTCCGGTCAGTTCCAAAGGCACTCTTCTGAGAAAAAGCGGGCCCCCCGTTTCTTTTTCCAGTGCCGCTATATGGGCGGAAAGTGTCTGCTGAGTGATATAGAGCTTCTCCGCCGCCCTCGTGAAATTCCGCTCTCTTGCAAGAGTGAGGAAATATTTGATGCTGAGAAAATTCATAGCTCCTCCCGAGAGTGATGATGAATATGCGTAATCAGATAACAGTATTTCACCTGTAGTATAAACAATAAATAACAGTTTTTCAACGATACTTCTTTGTCCTATAATGAATGAAGCGGAACGGAACCTGCCTGTCGGGGAGGAATGATATTCCGCCTGCAAAGGAGTTTCCATGTCAAAAACTATTAAATTATTATCCGGCCCCGTTGTTTTTTTATTGCTTTTGTTTCTTTTGAACGGCCCTTTTTCTTTTAAAGCAGCAGCCGCCCTCGGCATTGCCGCATGGATGGCGCTGTGGTGGATCTTCCGCCCCTGTTCGATTTATGTCACCGCTTTCGTTCCCGTCGCGGTGAATTCCCTTTTCGATCTGCTTCCGGCAAACCGTATTTTAAGCCAATATTTTTCGGAAATTGCCGTTCTTCTTTTAGGCTCCGATCTGATCTGCCAGACTTGGACGACAACGAAACTGGATCAGCGTATTTCCGTGAAAACTCTGTGCTCTATCGGCACGTCTCTTCGAAATCAGATTTTCGTCTGGTTTTTTGCTTCCGCGGCGCTTTCCGTCTTTCTTCCCAATGTGGTGGTGGCTTCCATTTTCTGTCCCATTGCGGTGGCGATGTTGAAATTTGTCGGTGAAGAAGATTTCGGACGGAAAAGTCCTGCCACGCCCATTCTCCTTGCCATCGGCTGGGGAAGCGGCATCGGCGGTCTCGGTTCTCCCATCGGCAGTTCCGCCAACTTGGTCGCCATTTCTTATTTTGAAAAATTGTCGGGAAAAGAATTCATGTATTATGACTGGGTCATCCGTTTCCTTCCCGTCCTTGCGATCATTTTCATCGTCAACCTTCTTTTTATCCTCTTCCTTCCCACGACGGTAAAACAGCTCCCGGGGTCGAAAGAATATTTCCTTTCCCTCTATGAATCCTTCGGAAAAATGAGGAAAGGGGAAAAAATCGGCCTCTTCCTTTTCGTTCTTTCCATCGTCCTTTCCTTCCTGCGTCCCTTCTTTGCGGATCTTCTTCCCGCCCTGCGTCCTGCCTATATTTTCTTCCTCTGCGGATTCCTCATGTTCTTCTTGAAAGATGAAAAAGGAGAAGCCATGCTGACTTGGAAATATGCGGAAAGCCATGTCATGTGGGGCATGATTTTCCTCTTTGCCAGCGGTCTCGCTCTGGGACGGCTCGTCATCGAAACGGGCGCGGTTTCCCAAATGGCATCTCTCATGGCAGCCAAAGCACCCGGAGAGGGGCTCTTCCTCATGGCATCGGTCGCCCTCTTTTCCGTTTTCATGACCGAACTTTCCAGCAATACCGCTGCCGTCTCCATCAGCATTCCCGTCACGACGGGCATTGCCGAAGCCCTTTCGGTGAACCCCGTCCCTTATATTTTATGTGCCGTCGTTGCTTCCTGCTGCGCCTATGTCCTTCCCGTAACCACAAGGGCCATTCCCGTCAGCCGCGGCCTTTCTGCAGCGGTGCAAATGAAAGAAGGGCTGAAACTCACGACGATCACTTGGCTCACCATCACCGTCACCTGCTATGCTTTCATGAAATTTTTCCCTCTTTTCAATCATGTCTGATTTTTGACATATTCTTTTTGAACATTTCTGACTTTTTGAAAATTTCAGTAAACAGTTTTTTGAAAAACTTCCTTTTGACAGAGTCCCTTCCTTTTAAAAACCGCAGGCCCTCCCTCTTTGCAGAGAAGACTTGCGGTTTTTTTATGTTTCTTTTATTTCGGAAAATACATCGGTTATTCATGAAAAAAAGCATCTGCTAAATGAAAAATAATAAAAATGACCGTTTCAAAAAAGAGAGACCTTTGCAAAAAAACAGTTCTGCCGTCCATAAAAAACAGCTGTCATTTACAAAAAAACAGATCCGCCGCTCATAAAAAACATCCGTCGTTCGTAAAAGAATGAATTTTTCCGTTTTAAAAAATCTTGATCTTTTCGGAAAAATTTCCTTGTTAAAACTGTTTTCCGTCCTTCTTTCTCATCAAAAAACCCCCTGCCGTGATGACAAGGGGTTCTTCTTCAGCCATTATTTTACGTTGTAAAGGCCTGCCGTTCCTTCTTTCAGATTGATCATGATATTTTTCGTCTGGCTGTAATGTTCCAGCATGATCTTATGGGTTTCACGGCCGATGCCGGATTTCTTGTAGCCGCCGAAGGGAGCGCCTGCAGGGATGGCATTGTATGTATTGACCCAGATACGTCCCGTCTGTACGTTTCTTGCTACTTTCATGGCGGTATTCAGATTCTTGGTGAATACGCCGCCGCCGAGACCGTACATGGTATCGTTTGCAAGAGGAATGACTTCGTCGATGGTCTTGAATTTCTGTACCACGACCACCGGTCCGAAAATTTCTTCCTGGCATACCCGTGCCGCATTTGTTTTGGAAATGAGAATGGTCGGTTTCAGGAAGAAGCCTTTGTCGCAGCCGTTTTCTGTGTATCTTTCGCCGCCTGTGACAAGGGTGCCGCCTTCTTCTACGCCGATGCGGATATAGTCAAGCACTTTGTCCTGCTGCTTCTTGTAAATCTGAGCGCCCAGCTGTGTTTCCGGATCGGTCGGATCGCCGATCTTGACCGCTTCGAAAGTAGCTTTCATCTTAGCGATGAATTCATCGAAAATGCCTTCCTGAATGAATACACGGGAGCCTGCGCAGCAAACCTGTCCCTGGTTGAAGAGGATGCCTGTGGTGACCCCTTCTACCGCCTGTTCGATGTCGCAGTCGTCGAATACGATATTTGCCGATTTTCCGCCCAGTTCCAAAGTGACGGGAATGAGTTTTTCATAAGCTGCTTTGTAGACGCCGTAGCCGACTTCGGTGGAGCCTGTGAAAGCAAGCTTGTCGATATCGGGATGATCCAGGAGCCACTGGCCCGATTTCGAGCCTGCACCGGTGATGACGTTCAGAACGCCTTTCGGAAGAACGTCCGCAATGAGGCGGAGGAGTTCAAGAACGGAAAGGGATGTATGAGAAGAAGGTTTCAAAACGATGGTATCTCCCGCAGCCAGAGCAGGCGCTACTTTCCATGTCGCCATGAGGAAGGGGAAGTTCCACGGAATGATCTGTCCCACAACGCCGATCGGTTCATGAAGGATGAGAGACATGGTGTTGTCGTCCAGCATGGTGGCACTGCCTTCCCATGCACGGAGGCAGCCTGCAAAATAACGGAAATGGTCGGCACCGAAAGGAATATCCACATTCATGGTTTCCCGGATCGGCTTGCCGTTGTCCATCGATTCCACCAGAGCGAGATGTTCTGCATTTTCTTCAATAATATCGGCAATCTTTAAAAGATAATTCTGTCTTTCAATGGGAGATGTCCGGCTCCATGCAGGAAGTGCACGGTGAGCAGCCGCTACGGCTTTGTCCACGTCTTCCATGGTCGCTTCTGCGCAGCGGGCAAGAATTTCCCCGTTTGCCGGATTCTTCGCTTCAAAAGTTCCCCCGTCGGAAGCAGGAACAAATTCTCCGTCGATGAATAAATCATACTGTTTCTGAAGATTTGCTTGTTTCATAATAAACCGCCTTTCAAAAAAATAAGGAATGATACCCTCCTCCGAAGAGGAGCTATTCCGTCGGATTTTTGACGACTGTTCGGAGGTCCGAAAGAATATACACAAATCTTTAATAATGAAGAATAAAGCCTGTCTTATATTCACACAGTTCCTTCATTAACCGTATTTGATACATACAGTATACCAAAGTTATAAAAGGTATTCAATACTTTCGATTTACCTTTTTATTTTTTTCAAATTAATATATACTGTAAAAAATAAGGGACTGTTCATCAATGAATTTTCATTATCCCCATATAAATTAAAAAAGGAGGTACAAACAATGAAAATCGCAGTTATCAGTGCCAACGGCAAAGCAGGAAAATTGATTGTAAAAGAAGCGGCAGATCGGGGTCTTGACGTCACCGCCGTCGTACGGGGGGAAAACAAATCCGCCGCAGAAAAGGTGATCCGAAAAGATCTCTTTGATCTGACCCCGTCCGATTTAGAGGGTTTTGATGTCGTGATCGATGCTTTCGGTGCTTGGACACCGGAAACGCTGCCGCAGCACAGCACTTCCCTGAAACATCTTTGCGATCTGGTCAGCGGAAAGGATACAAGACTTCTCGTCGTCGGCGGGGCGGGCAGTCTCTATGTAAACCCGGAGCATACCCTGCAGCTTATCGACAGTCCGGATTTTCCCGATGCTTTCAAGCCCCTCGCTTCCGCTATGGGAAAAGCATTGGAAGAACTCAGGAGCAGAAATGACGTAAAATGGACGTATATAAGCCCTGCCGCAGATTTTCAAGAAGACGGCGCCAAGACGGGAAAATACATCCTCGGCGGCGAAGAACTGACACTGAATTCCAAAGGAGAGAGCGTCATCAGCTATGCCGACTATGCGGCAGCCATGATCGACGAAGCGACAAAAGGAGATCATATTCAAGAGAGAATTTCTGTGGTAGCCGAATAACCGAATATCAAAAATCCTCTGTCTTTCCGGCAGGGGATTTTTTGCTTTTCTTTCCCTCTTGGCGATGAAATTCTGCTTCCTCTACGCAAAAGCAGGAATGAAGTTTCCTCCGGCAAGGCCCGATCCGCCGAAAAAACTCATCTCTTCTCCACGGCAGAGCATCTTTTATTTATAAAAAAGTTATCTTTCCATAAACAAAAATTATTTTTTCCTCTATACTATGGATAAAAAGAGCCTTCGCCGGTTTGAATGTTTGCTGTTTTCGATATGAAATCATATCAGAAAGGATCTGTCATGTGGGCTTTATATGCTTTCGGTTCTGCCGTATTTGCCGCTCTTACCTCTATTTTGGCAAAAATCGGTATTGACGGAGTCAATTCAAATTTGGCAACCGCCATCCGTACGGCCGTCGTGCTCGTCATGGCATGGGGCATGGTTTTTATCGCAGGAGGACAGGCGGGCATTCCCGACATCAGCAAAAAAGCCGGGTCTTCCTCGTCTTATCGGGACTTGCAACAGGCGCTTCATGGCTCTGTTATTATAAAGCACTCCAAATCGGCGACGCTTCCAAAGTCGTTCCCATCGACAAATTAAGCGTCGTCCTCACCATCATTTTGGCTTTTCTTATTTTCCATGAACCTTTTACGGCAAAATCTGCCGTAGGATTAATGCTGATCACCGCAGGCACTTTATTTATGGTGCTCTGAGCCGTAAAGAAATCAGACGGCAGCAGCCCTCGCAGTATCAAGGCGGGGGCTTTTTTATGGAAAAAATAACAGGAAAGCGAGAATATATTCAACCTCTGCCGTATTGAAATTTCCTTCCTATTTCTTCTCCAAATCAGGCGCTTCCGAGCAAACACATTGCTCATATTCTTTACCGATTTCCTCACAAATAAAAAAGACAGCCCCTTTATCTGAGTCTGCCTTATATATATGTATTATTATTATCTACGAGTCATCAATCTTTCCTGTCTTTCTTTCCAACACCCGTATAAATACATACCGGAAAACCAAAGGAGGACGACAGTTGTTACAGATGCTCCTATTATTCCCAAAAAATAATAAGCAATGATAATTGCAGCTCCCATTAAAACTAATACAGAAACAAACATAAATATATACGCTTCAGCTAAAAGAATCCACAGACATATTGCATTCTGATCATACGCTCCTGCAAACAATATGGCATGAATAAGGATGGTTGCTATTGTCTTATCTACATGAACATCCATAAAGAGTCCTCCTCCTTTCTTCTTTATCATACTCCCTTTTCACTTTCCCTGCTTGAAAAGGCAAACAAAAAGGACGTCTCCCTTTCGGAAAACGTCCGCTTTGTCCCTCAAAGAGGAATTATTGTTCTGTTTCTTAGAACACGTAGTTCAGGGAAACGGAAGCAAGGTCGTCATAGTCGACATTGTTTTCAGCCGATACATCGAATGCATATTCACCGTGGAGTTTTACATTCTTTGCAAGAATAACGTCGGCAGATACGAGCCAGTAATCAATATCGGTTTTGCTGATAGCTTCATCGATAGGAGTTACGTTGAATGTGGAAGCGCCGTATACGCTGTCTTTTTCAGCATCGATATACTGAGCTGCCAGTCTGAAGGAGCCTGCTTTCTTCCAGTCTGCATGACCGAAGCCGAGGCCTGCGGTCCATACCTGGGGATCTCCGTCTCTGTCGGTGTTCTTGTAGAAGTCGCCGAATACGTCGATCTGGTCGGTCAGGCCTGCAGTGATGCCGCCGCCGATAACTTTGCCGTCATCTTTTGCAAGGTCGATATATTCTACGTCATAGGAGAAGCGGTTTGCACTGCCGTAAGCGCGGGCAAAGAATGCTTCCGGCTTTTCACCGGCTTTGTTTTCCCAAGAGTAGAAATAGCCGTAGCCGAGGTCGAGAGCGAGTTTGTCGCTTCCCAGAGTTGCAATAGCACCGTCGAATTCATCATCATAGTAAAGACCTGTCTGGCCGAGAACTACGTCCTGGCGGCCGAGTGTCAGTCCTGCCTGTTCGCCGAACTGGTGATGAACAATAAGTTCTTCCATGTAAACATCAGACTGTCCGCCATCTTTGAAGTTCATGTCTGCACGGAGACGGCCTCTTACATAGGTATTTTCATTTACATCAGCCTTTGCGGTGATTTTGATACGGCCGTCGTATTTGTCTACGGACTTGCCGTTTTCAAATACGGGATCTCCATTAACAATGGAGTAGTAGCTCTGGTTGTAACGCATACGGGCATTGCCGGAGAAGGACAGATTGCCGATTTTCTTTTCCAGTTTGGAAACGCGGACGCCGAGGTTTTCCAGTTCGTCAGCGTATTCGCCTGCCAGTCTTTCTACGGTAGCTCTCTGTTCAGCGTTCAGCTGATCTTCACGAGCCATGAGACGAGCGATGA
>ERZ506960.143-NODE-143-length-47867-cov-5.14524_pt1 | contig 47867 bp, 43 predicted proteins | sample MGYA00513170_ERZ506960 | MGnify/ENA metagenome assembly ERZ506960
ATAATAACATCGATAGATGTTACTACCGAGAGGGAGGAACGATGATAATATTCCCCGGTATCACCATCGTTCCAAGGAGAGTAACCTGCCGCATTGAACACTCTTCAATGACAGGCCGGTTTTATGCTATATACACTCGAAATGAGTTGTTTGAAAAAGGGGAACGATGGCATTTCCCTGTTACCACCGTTCGGAGAAAGTGAACCCATGCAAGGAAATCCTGCATGTATATGTAAAGCTGTAGCCAGCATTTACAACAAATGATATATAAACTTCCAAGGAAGTATTTGTAAAGGGGAACGATGGTATTTCCCTTTACCATCGTTCAAGGAAGATGAATCTTGTAAAGAATCGCTGCAGACTCTTTATATATGTAAGCCCGAGAGGCAATACAAACAATTTTATGAAGAAAATTTTTCGCTTTCATCTTTATATAAGAAAATCCACCCTGCTTTTCGGCAAACGGGGTGGATAGATCATAAAACATATATCACACCGCCTCCCCATCACTCGCAGGTCAATCGGCAGTAAAAACAGGCAGTTCTCCTGACTTTGCTTCATCGCGCATCCGGTCTTCCCAATTCCTCAGTGACTTAATCGGATTTGCTCGGCATTACAGTGGCGGGACCGTGTCGGTTTCTCACCGATCTTCCCTATTAAGCTCTCTCGAGCACCTGTTTTTCCTTAATGAAATTTTTTCCTCACAGTTAAATCGTAAGACAAATAAAAAAGCTCTTTACACGAACGCAAAGAGATTAGGTTACAATCTCCTTCCCATCGCTCGTGGGTCAAACGGTGATACCAAACAGGCAGTTCTCCTGACTTTGCTTCATCGCGCATCCGGTCTTCCCAATTCCTCAGTGACTTAATCGGATTTACTCGGCATTACAGTGGCGGGACCGTGTCGGTTTTTCACCGATCTTCCCTATTAAGCTCTTTCGAGCACCTGTTTAACATATTTAACTGTTATCATCATAGCACTATATACCATGTCTGTCAATCGAAACACCGCACCCGCCTTACCTCATTTTTAAAACAGTCCCGGTTTATCTTAAAATGTCATATCAAAAGTTCCTGATTCTTCCAAAAGTTTAATGTCTATGGGAGAATAGGTTTCCGGATGTTTTTTCAAATAATATTGTTCTTCTTCCGCCGCTTCATAAAAGTTTTCCAGTTTTTTTACTTCCGTCTGTACTTCCGGTAAAAAATTCTTCCGAATCTCATTGAGCACTACCGCATCGGTACTCAATCCTCTGCCGGCTCCTCTGCTTTTTATATAGCTCATGTAATAAGTAATCTGAAAAGTATCTTCAGCGGATGTATAATATATTCCCGTTCTGTATTGAGGGCCGCTGCATTTTCCCTGTATCCCGTCGGTATAAGGATTTATAATGGTAAAAAACAGGGATAATAAAGATGTGATATCTATTTTTTTCGGATTATAAACGACTTTTACACATTCCACCGCTCCCGTGTTTCCGGAAGCCACTTCTTCTTTTGTCGGTTTTTCCTTTCGGCTGTTGGCAAATCCTGCCACCGTATCGGTAACTCCCCGAATACGGGAAAATACTTCTTGTATTCCATAGTAGGGACCGCCGGCCAGGTATAATTCTTTCACGGTTATTCCTCCCTTTTTTAATATCGGTTATATTCATTTTTTATCAAAATAAAGAATCCCCGGAAATGATCTCCGGGGATTTTCTTCATTTCAACACAAGGTGCCTGAGGAATTTCTTTTTCCTTCATCGGAGATCGTCTTTAAAGCTTTGTTTTTTCCAAATGCAGTGCAGACGCTCTGTCCATATCGAAAGATCTGATGAGTTCGGAAACGGCCTGGCTCGGAGAAATCGCTCCGGTCAGTACGGCAGCACGAATCTGAGGAAAACGGCCTTTAACAACCGGATTTTCAAAGAACAGATTATGCAGATGTTCGTCAATCATGCTGCGTACCCAAGAAAGAACCTGTCTTTGCCGTCTGTTTTCAAACACACCGGACTTTTTGGTTACTTTCTCGAATTCTCTCATCACCGCCCACAGTTCCAAAAGTCCTGTTTTTTTCAATGCAGAACAGCGGTATGCATGGGTTTCCCAACCTTCGGTAGCGGGACGGATAAACTCAACCATTCTTTCATATTCACCTTGGGTGACTTTGGCTCTTTCCAAATTATCTCCGTCTGCCTTATTGACTACGATGGCATCTGCCAATTCCATGATGCCTTTTTTGATCCCCTGCAAATCATCTCCTGCGCCGGTCAATACGACAAGCATGAAGAAATCCACCATGTCGCGGACCGTGGTTTCCGACTGTCCTACACCGACGGTTTCCACAAGAATCACATCATAGCCTGCCGCCTCGCAAAGGAGCATGGTTTCACGGCTCTTTCGAGCCACGCCGCCGAGGGTTCCTTTGGACGGAGACGGACGAATAAAGCAATTCGGTTCTCTCGATAAAGTCTGCATACGAGTTTTATCACCGAGAATCGATCCGCCGGTAATCGAACTGGTCGGATCGATCGCCAGCGCCGCCACTTTATAGCCTTGCTGACAAAGCATAGTACCAAAAGATTCGATGAAACTACTCTTACCTGCACCGGGTACACCGGTAATACCGATGCGCAAAGCTTTTCCTGTCCTTGAAAGAAGACCTTGAAGAACCCGCTGCGCTTTATCAAAATCCTTCGGAGCGTTGCTTTCGATAAGAGTGATGGCTTTTGAGAGAATCATCCGATCTCCCTTCGCCACCCCTTCTATATATTCTTCTACGGACAATTTTTTGCGAAGCGGTACTTTACGGAGCTTGCCTTCAGCAGGATATTCCTTGGCTCCCGTCACACTGTTCATGGCTGTATCAATACCGCGCATAACGGAGGTAGCAAACTCGGGATTTGCCTCTTTCGGGACCCAGCTCGGTCTTAAGTCATCATCGTTTTCGGCCATATTACTATACCTTACCCTTCCTTGGTTTCCTCTTCTGCACGGTCAACAAGCATATGGAGAAGCTTGATGCAGCATTCCGGAATATTGGTGCCCGGTCCGAAAATAGCCTGCGCCCCATGTTCATAGAGGAAATCATAGTCCTGTGCAGGAATAACGCCGCCGATGCATACCAGAATATCTTCACGATGGCGTTTTTTCAATTCTTCTACGATAGCGGGGAGCAGTGTCTTATGACCTGCCGCAAGAGAGGAGAATCCAACCATATGAACGTCATTATCTACAGCATCCTGCGCAGCTTCTTCCGGTGTCTGGAACAGCGGACCTACGTCGACGTCCCAGCCCATATCTGCAAAGGATGTTGCGAGTACTTTCTGACCTCTGTCATGTCCGTCCTGACCCATCTTCGCAAGGAAAATACGGGGACGGCGGCCTTCCAGTTCTTCAAATCGGTCTGCCAGTTTCTTTGCTTCTTCCAGCTGTCCGGAATTATCAAATTCGGAAGAATAAACGCCGGAAATGGTATGGATGGTCGCATTGAAACGGCCGGATACTTTTTCAACGGCATCGGAAATTTCACCGAGAGATGCCCGATCATGCGCTGCCTGTACCGCGAGGTCAAGAAGGTTTCCGTTGTCACGGCTTTCTGCTGCTTTGGTGATGGCTTCCAAGTCGCGGGCAACCGCATCATTGTCACGAATACTTCTGAGTTTTTCCAAACGTTTAATCTGTGCATTCCGAACTGCCGTATTATCGATAGAAAGAACGTTGAGCGGATCTTCTTTAGCCAGACGATATTTATTGAGGCCGACAATGGTTTCTTTGCCGCTGTCGATATTTGCCTGACGACGAGCCGCGCATTCTTCGATACGCATTTTCGGAAGGCCGGTAGAAATAGCTTTTGCCATGCCGCCCAGTGCTTCGACTTCCTGAATATGTCCCCAAGCACGACGAATGATCTGATTGGTCAGATATTCTACATAGTAGGACCCGCCCCAAGGATCGATAATTTTGCAAGCTTTGGTTTCATCCTGGATATAAAGCTGGGTATTACGAGCCAGACGGGCAGAGAAGTCCGTCGGAAGTGCGATGGCTTCGTCGAGCGCGTTGGTATGCAGCGACTGGGTATGTCCGAGTGCGGCAGACATAGCTTCCATACAGGTACGGGCAATATTATTGAACGGATCCTGTTCGGTCAGAGACCAGCCGGAAGTCTGCGAATGTGTACGAAGTGCCATGGATTTCGGATTCTTTGCCCCGAATTGTTTCAGAATTTTTGCCCAAAGAACACGAGCGGCTCTCATCTTTGCTACTTCCATGAAGTAGTTCTTACCCTGATCCCAGAAGAAAGACAGACGTTTAGCAAAAGCATCGACGGCAAGTCCCGCTTTTTCACCGCAGCGGATATATTCCATACCGTCCGCCAATGTATAGCCGATTTCCAAGTCGCAGGTAGCACCGCATTCCTGAATGTGATAGCCGGAAATAGAAATACTGTTAAACTTAGGCATATAGTTCGTGGTATATTCGAAAATATCACCGATAATACGCATGGACATAGCCGGAGGATAGATATAAGTATTACGAACCATGAACTCTTTCAAAATATCGTTCTGGATGGTTCCTGCAAGAATTTTTCTGTCTACCCCCTGTTCGATACCGGCACAAATGAAGAATGCCAAGATGGGAAGCACGGCGCCGTTCATTGTCATGGATACGGACATCTGGTCCAGCGGAATGCCGGAGAAAAGAATATTCATATCCAGCATGGAGCATACTGAAACGCCTGCTTTGCCGACGTCACCGATAACACGGGGGTTATCCGCATCATAGCCGCGATGGGTGGGAAGGTCGAATGCAATGGACAGCCCTTTCTGGCCTGCCGCCAAGTTTCTGCGATAGAATGCATTGGACTCTTCTGCTGTGGAGAAACCTGCATATTGACGTACCGTCCACGGACGGAATACATACATGGTGGAGTACGGTCCGCGCAAGAACGGAGGAATACCGCTCATGAAGTCCAAGTGGTTACATGTTTCATAGATATCCTTCGTATAAAGAGGTCCTACGGGGATACGTTCCATCGTCTGTTCATACAGATCATCATATTTTTTCCCCGTATTCTTTTCTACATTCTCTTTCCATGCATCATAAGAACAATGAGGATGTTCTTCCATTGTCAGTTTTGTAAAATCCGGATTCATCGACATATTATTTTACCTCCTCTTCCGTGATTTTCATTCCTTTTTTCTTCTGGAGCATGCGGAGAATTTCATAGCAATTTGCTTTGACACTGATGAATTCATCAACGCCGGCCTTCCGATAAACCGGTTCCAAATCTTTCGGTGCCGCACCGGCAAGGAAAAGTGTTCCTTCTCCCAATACTTCTTTCAAGCGCGGTGCCAGTGCCGGTACATCTTCCGGATAGGTCGCATCGGTGGAGCAAATAACGGCGCCGTCATAGGGCGTGCCCTTATCATCGATCCCTGCCTTGAGTGCTTCCGCACACTTATCCCAGCGGGAACCCGGCTTATTTTCATCATCTTGGAAACCTTCATTCAGATGAATATTAAATTCTCCGACCTGAAGGAAACTGGTAGAGAAGTCTGCTCTGGCTTTATGCTGCGGGATCGGTCCCATATTTGCCAAGAAAACTTCTACATTCTTGCCGGTTTCTTTTTTGTAATTCTTCGTATCCATACGAAGTTTTTCAAAACGTTCCGTCCAGCGGTGGGGATAAATCTTTCTGACTTCTATGGATTCACCGCCCGTTTCATTGGCATCCCTGACTTCGGAAATGGTAGCTCCTGCAGAAAATGCTTCCACGGCTTTGTCGACAAATTCACCTTTGCCTGCTTTCTTAAGGTCCTCTAAAGCAGCTTCCATGTGGACCTTGTCCATATCGGCTCTGTATTTTTCAACACCGTCGGACAATTCTTTTCTCAAAGCATCTCTGTCTTCCGGACGAGGTTCAGGAAGTTCTTCCGTCATATTCGGATACATATTCGTACCGACCGCGCTGTCTTTACGCAATTCCAATGCTTTAAAGCGTTTGTTCAACACTTCAAGAATCTGTTTCTGCGGATATTCTTCCTGCAGCGCTTTTACAATGCCTCCCAGAGACTCGATTTTCTGGAATTCTGCCCAAATCTTTTCTGCCATTTCTTTGGTCAGTGCTTCAATTCCCCAAGAGCCGCCTGCAGGATCGATGGGGCGGAGCATTCCGAATTCTTCCTGAAGCATAATGTGAAGATTTCTTGCGATACGGCGGGAGAATTCATCTCCTTTGCGGACCGTATCATCATAGGGAGAGTTTTCATAGGTATCTACTCCTCCGACAACGGCAGAGAAAATCTGGGTTGTGTTGCGGAGCATATTTACGCCGATATCATAAATCGTTTTGGTAAATAAAGCCGGACGTGCATGAATTCTGGCAGATCTGTCAGCTTCTTCGGCACCGAAAGCTTTCATGATATTTGCCCAGACTTGGCGGGCAGCACGAAGTTTTGCAATTTCAATATAGAAAGTAGCGCCCGTATTGAATCCGAAATTAACGGACTGCGCAATATCATGAATATCAATACCCCGATCCTGCATCTGACGAATATATTCCACAGCCATTGCAAAAGTATAAGCGACTTCCTGTACCGCATTGCAGCCGCCGCGGGAGAAAACATCACTTCTTGCCATAATGGTGCGAAGTCCCGGAGCATTTTTCCTTGCCCAGCGGATGCATTCCGCCATTTCATCATAGTACTGATCCAATGTTGCATGAAGTTTGCCGTTGCGGACAAGCTGTCCTATCGGGTTTGCCCCGATCATCCCGTGTAACTGACTGACATCCTTTCCCTGTGCTTTCAACGCGGAAGCAACGAGTGCCAGCAGGCGGAGAGAAGATACTCCTGCATACATCATGAAAGGAACTTTTTCAAAATCAAGTCCGTCGATCAGAGTATGCATATCTTCCAAGGATGTAATACTTACTCCGTAATCCCCCGGTTCTTTGGCATCTTTTACATCAATGCCTTCTGCCGTCGCACTGTCAATGCGGACATGATAAACCGTAGAACCTCTGTCGATTTCATGTTTTAAAAGTTCATTATTTTCTTTCGGCAATGTTTCATCACAAGCCTGAGCAATACCCCAAGGAGCGCATTTATAACCTTCTGCCGTTGCACCGCGCAAATAATCACCCATGCCGGGATAATCATCGGTGGGAAGGATATCTTCTGTAGCATCCGGGCCTGTACTTTTTGTATAAATCGGAGAAAAGGTAATTCCTTCATATGTACCGGTGTACATAATCTTATCGAAAGGTTTGCCTTTTAAAAGTGCATTACATGCTTCCACCCATTCTTCATAAGTGGGGGCTTCAAATTCATCAAACTCTACTTGCGGAAATTCGGCTTTTTCATTTGATTTTCTCAATATTTCTTCTAACTCTTGATCGGTCAGCTGTTTTACCGAATCCTGGGACTTTTGTTCATCCATGAAAACTTCCTCCTTATAATAATTTTAGACAATCCCCCGGAAACAAATGATCCTCTTCACGGGTCATCAAACACCGACTCAATAAAAAATATTTTGTTCGGTTTTGTCATGACCGGAAAGAATCATTTTCAAATCGCCGATAATTGCACCTCCTTATCATGTTCTCTTATCAAAAAAAATCGACTATCAAGAGAATAATGATAGCCGGACAAGGAAATATTTCCTTAATCCCCTCCCCATCTCTCGCAGGTATAACGGTGATTCTTAGACAGATAGTTCTCCTGGCTTAAGTTCATCATTTATATCGCCTTCCCGGTTTCCCAGTGACATACTTGATATAAACTCCCTTTACAGTGGCGGGACCGCTCCGGCTTATACCGGATTCTCTTTTATGCTTTCGCATCTGTCAGCTCTATGAAATTGTCTAAATAACTACATTTTTAGTATAATTCATAATATTCTAAGTGTCAATCAATAAAACTGATATTATATGTAATTTATTTCTTATCTTATTATATTAATTTCAAATATGTCATTTGTTTTTTCAATATTTTTATCATATAATAATTATAGTATTCTTTTCGCAATCTTATTTTTAATAATTATATTTTAATATTATGTATTGTACGAGGAGGAAATAATGACGGTAAAAGCACAGGGTTCACTCACTGAAGATGCGCTCGAACTCAGCAGGCAATTTGAAGAACTGGACGGACGGCGTCCCAGATTATTCTTGCCTGAATTGGAAGAAGATGATGATAAAGAATCGAGAAAAATTGCTGCCACCGTCTTTGCCGATCACGGATGGGATGTGGATGTAGGCCCCCTTCTTTCTCCGAGTGCCTCGGCACAAACGGCAGCTGATAATGATGTTCACTTTATTTTTTACACTTCCAAAAGTCCCGACTTGGCAAAAGCAGTCATCCCCATGTCACAAACACTCGCAATGATCGGAAGGGACGATATACTCATTGCTGCTCATCAAGTCAGAAAAGAAGACAAAGAACTTCTCTTCCGTTATGGAATTATCGCCGCCTTTGATGAAGAGGCCGCTTTCGAAGACATCAGCTTGACCATGCTCCGCTTACTGATCTCCCTTGCCAAAGAAGAACAGGAAGAATATCCCGACGAATATTAATTCACCTGTCATTTAAAATTCAGACTGCATATCATAAAATAAATCCGCTTATGATATGCAGTTTTTCTGTGCCGGTATTTATTCTTTTTGACATCCCGTATATAATCCGTCCTGTGACAATCAGTTTTCAATCAGGTTCACTCTCATGATTTATCGCATAATAAAAAGACCCGGTTTTTCTTAAAAGAACCGAATCCATTTTGTGAATATTTCTGTTAAAACAATTACATCGTCCGATTATTCCTCTGCTTCCTGTAATTTTCTGAAAACTTCTTGTGTCGAATACTTCAGAAGCGTTGTTATATGGACATAATAATATAGTACGCCCTGACCTAAACGCTTGGGCAAATAATCAATATTTCCTGCCGTTCCGGCGGCAATGCCTATGCTTTCAATAAAGCGGAAAGCATCACTGATCGCCTCTTTGACAACGGGATGCTCGTAGTCGCCCGGGTGGCCTAAGGACTGGGACAAATCGGACGGGCCGATAAATAAGACATCAATACCTTTTACTTTATAAATCTCCGGAAGTTCCGCCAAAGCCTCTTTATCTTCTATCTGAATACAAACAAGCATCTCTTCATTTGATTTTTCAGCATATTCCGCCATTGATAAGTTGAATCCGTAATGGGCCGCTCTGGTCCCGACGGCTATACTTCTATGGCCTTCAGGAAAATACTTGACCGCATCAACTATCTTTTCAGCCTCTTTGGCAGTTCTTATATGAGGAGCCTGTATGCCTTTTGCTCCGCAATCCATCAGCTGCCCTATTATATCGGGATCGTCAGACGGGGGCCGTACAACAGGAACAATTCCCGCCGCTTCGGCAGCCGTTATCATACGTTCTGCCTGTTCAACAGAAATGGAACCGTGTTCACAGTCAATCAGAACCCAGTCATACCCCAGCCGTCCTGCCATTTCTACCAGCTGAGCCGACGGAAACATGATGGAAACACCTATGGCAGGCTTTCCCCGTGCTATTTTATCTTTTATCGGATTTGCCATATACTATTCTTCTTTCAAAAATTATTTCATTTTGGATAAATCCAAATTCAAAGCTTTTGCCGTGTCTCTGATGATCTTATAATTATCGTCGGTGGTTTCAACGTATCCTTTAGCTTTTAAAGGTTTCAGTGTCTCCGGTGCCTCCTTGCCGACTTTTAACATGGCATCGACAAATTTTTTCTTCATTTCCGGTGATATATCTTTAGATACGGCAAACGGAGACTGAGGAATATCTGCAGAAGCAAGGATTTTCAATTCATCTTTTCCTACAATTCCGGCAGAAATGGAACGTTCCCAAGTCATCTCATCACCGCAGGCTGCATCAACCGATTTATTTTTTACCGCCAAAACAGATGCATCTTGCCCGTTGGTATAAATCGTACTGGAAAAATCTTTAGAAGACATTTTATTGTCTAAAAATACCTTTGACGGAATCAAATATCCGGAAGCAGAGCCGGGATCCGTAAAAGCAAAACTTTTCCCTTTTAAATCTTGTAAAGAATTGATGCCGCTGTCACTGCGGGTATAAATATACGACTTATAGGTAGGAAGACCCGTTACCCCCACACGGGCAACAACCACTTGTGCACCTGCCCTCTCATTCGCCATGACATAAGAAAAAGGTCCGAACATAGCAGCATCTAAATGACCTGCCCGCATTGCTTCCACCACTGCATTGTAATCTGTAGCTACGGAAGCTTCAATTTTGACATTCATCGTTTTTTCCAAATAAGAAACTAAAGGAGCAAAGGATTTTTGAGTTTCCTGTGCATTTTCGGAAGGAATAATCCCCAGCCTGAACGCTTTAGCCTTACTGCCGTCATCATTGCCGCAACCGGCAAAAATCAATACGGCCAAACACAAAAACAGTGTAGCAAAAACTGCCGACAATGATTTACGAAGATTTATAAACTCTGAAATAGTTCTCATTTTATCCTCTTTTCCACAAATGTTATTTCATGATAATGAATCGAGTGCCTTTTGAATTCTTTTCATGGCGGCGTCAATATTTTCCAAAGAATTGGAATAGGAGATTCTGACATGACCGGGTGCATAAAATAAGCTTCCGCTGCTGATAGAAACATTTGCACTTTCCAAGATGAACCGGCAAAAAACATCGGCATTTGTAATGACCGTATCTTTATTTCTGCAACCGATATATTTTGAAATATCAGGAAATATATAAAATGCGCCTTCCGGTTCATAAAAATCATTGATTCCGATTTCACGAAGACCTTTCATGATAAATAATCGTCTTTCCGCAAATTCCGAAACCATGTTTTGCGCACAAATTTTTCCCGCTTTAACTGCTGCTTCCGATGCTTTTTGTGTAACTGAGCTTGAATTTGAAGTTGTATAACTCTGAAAAGTTTTCATCGCTGAAATTATTTCCCTCGGACCTGCAGCATAACCGATTCTCCAACCTGTCATTGCAAAAGATTTAGATAATCCGTTTATTGTTACCGTATGCCTTTTTACCTCTTCATCAATTGCTGCGGGCGATACTAAATCACCTCCATAAAGTAAATATTCATAAATCTCATCAGAAATTATATATAAGCCATAATCCATCGCCAGCCGGCAGATTTTTTTTATGAGGTTTTGTGAATACACCCTGCCTGTCGGATTATGGGGATTATTTAAAATAATGGCTTTTGTTTTATCGGTGATTTGTTCTTGAAATCTTTCTAATACCGGCTCAAAACGATTATTTTCATCAAGCTCCACTAAAACAGGAACCCCTCCTGCCAGACGAACCATATTGGGATAACTGTCCCAGCACGGTATGGGAATTAAAACCTCATCACCGTCATTTAATAAAGCAAACAGAGCATTTGATATAGATTGTTTCGCTCCTGACGACACCAGTATTTCTTCCGGCAAATAAGAAATATTATTTTCTTTTTTAAGTTTCTCACAGATGCTTTCTCTTAAACTGAGATATCCCTCCACCGGAGTATAATGCGTAAATCCCGCTTTCATCGCATGATATGCTTCTTCAATAATGAAATCCGGTGTCGTAAAATTCGGCTCCCCTATATCCATCTCTATCAAATCGACTCCGCTGCGTTTTAATAATTCCTTTTGTGTCCTTGCATCAGCCTTAGGATTTTTACCTGTTTTCAATATCTTTTCACTGATCTCCATGCCCGTCTCCTTAGATAATTTTAGAACGCAAATAATTATTTATCTGATCGATAATCATCACCGTAATCAACGTAAGTAAAATAATAGCCGACGTTTCCTGATATTGAAATAAGCGTATGGAAGTGATTAAATCAAATCCGATTCCGCCGGCTCCTACCATACCGAGCACCGTTGCCGATCTGATATTCGTCTCCCACCGAAATAAAGTCGTTGTTATAAACTCCGGTAATACTTGCGGGAAGACTGCATATCTGAAAATTTGCCATTTGCTTGCCCCCGATGCTCTCACCGCTTCTACTTGGCCTTCATCAATATTTTCGATGGCTTCGGCAAAAAATTTACCCATCATCCCCGCAGAATGAACGGATAATGCCAGCGCCCCCGACAAGGGGCCCAGCCCGACAGCCGTTACAAACAACAAAGCAATAATCATTTCTGAAATAGCCCTGAATAAATTTAAAGTAGTTCTGCAGCAAATATATGTTATTTTATTAGGGGTAAAATTAGATGCCGCCCCTAATGCCAAAAAGAATGAAAGTATGCATGCTATCAAGGTACCTACTATGGAAATTTCTATAGTTTGCAACATAGACTTTCCCATATCTTCAATATTCGTAAAATCAGGAGGCAATGCTTTTGATATAAACTCTCCCATTTGCGGAATTCCTTGAATAATCCGAACCATGGAAAAATCAACTTCCTTAAAACAGAAAAAGGTAATAATGATACCAGCAACCCAGATAAGAATACTTCTGTCCATTCTTTCTGAAATTCTGTTCGTCTCCATATTTTTCTTTATGCATAAATTTTGTTCTTTCATTCTGATACCTCTACGTCTTCATATAACTGAAGCAAATCTGACTTACCTATTTGTCCGGTATTGTACTCTACAACAATTTTCCCTTTCTTTAATCCGATGATTTTTTCGGAATATTCCATAGCAAGTTCTACGGAATGAAGAGTAACGACTAAAGTAATTCCTTCTTCTTTGCTGATATCGACAAGCAGTCGCATAACGTCTCTTGCCGTTTTAGGATCTAAACTTGCAACAGGTTCATCCGCCAAAAGAATTTCAGGTTGTTGTACAAGCGCTCTGGCTATGGCTACACGCTGCTGCTGTCCTCCCGATAAACGCGATGCTCTCTGAAAACGCTTTTCATAAAGCCCCACTTTTTTCAAATAATATTCTGCCAATTCATAATCTGCATCAGTAAATTTTTTCAACATAGAACGCCAAAACGGAGTATATGATAAGCGGCCGCATAAGACATTTTCTAATACGGTAAGACGTTTGACCAGATTAAACTGTTGAAATATGATACCGATATTTTTCCTGAATTTTCGCAGATCCTTTTCTTTTCTCGGTATTTCTTTATCACTGACAATGATTGTTCCCGAATCTGCCACAATCAACCCGTTAATACATCTCAAAAGAGTAGATTTACCGGCTCCGCTGGCCCCGAGAAGTGCGGTAAAAACATTTTTATCGATTTTGCAACTTAAATCATTCAAAACTACCGTATCTTCAAAAGATTTACTAAGATTTCGTATCTCTATCACTATAACCCTCCGTCCTTATCTTATGGATATATTGAAAGTATAATTGATTTTTGAAAAATTCCAATTTAATTTGTGTATATTTACTGTAAAACAATATTATATTCCCAAAATAACCAAATAAATTACAACAAAAAATCGCTTGCCAACAAGAAATGACAATAGGTATAATGTATAGAGGTGAGAAAATGCCAAATGTTTCTAAAAATATACGACGGAAAAAAATCCTTGATAAATTAAATATTTACGACAAAATTTACGTCACTGCTCTGGCTGAAGAATTACAGGTAACAACTGAAACGATTCGCCGTGATTTAGACTACTTGGATTCCAACAGACTGTTAAAAAAGGTATTTGGCGGCGCCGTCAAATTAAAAGATACAAATCTGGAATTATCTTATGAAAAACGCAGCAAATATAAATCAGAAGAAAAACGCCTGATTGCAAGCAATGCAGCTGAGATGATAGATGATAATGATTCTGTTGCCATTCTCGGCGGAAGTACGACCGAGCAAATGGTCCCGTTTCTTCTAAAAAAGAACAATTTGACTGTCATCACCAATTCAATAACGATAGCAAATAAATTAACCATATATCAGGGCACCTCTCAATTTAACGGCCAGATACTTCTTCTTGGCGGAAAAACCAATCCTTCTACAATGGCTGCAAGCGGTTATTTTACCGAACAATTTCTTTCGTCATTATCATTCAATAAAGCATTCTTATCTTGCGGAGGTTTCTCATTCGACTCTATCAGCACTTATATGGCAGAGCACATTCGGCTTTCTCAGATACTGTTAGAAAAGGCAGACGTCAGTATCTTACTTGCCGATTCATCTAAATTAAATGTCAAAAATCTATATAAATTTGCAAATTTAAAAGATATCGATGTCCTTGTTACAAATGTGGAAATGCCGAAAGAATGGAATCGATATTCAAATGATTTACATCTTGATTGGATTAATAAATAATCATATAATTACATGAAATTCGATTTATCATTTTTTTTTGCAAACAAAAAAGACAGTGCATAAGCACTGCCTTTTTTATAGTCAGAATTAGCCGACTGTGAAGAGTACGTCACCGCCCTGAACGCTCTGGCCTACAGATACAGGCATGCCTGTAATCTTGCCATCGCAGGGAGCCATGATCGGGTTGCCCATCTTCATAGCTTCCAGAACGAGAACTTCGTCGCCTGCTGCAACTGTATCACCAACATGTTTGTTGATGCTGAGAATCTTGCCCGGCATCGGAGCTTCTACTACTTCGCCTGCGCCGGCGGGAGCTGCTGCAGGAGCCGGAGCTGCTGCGGGAGCCGGAGCCGGTGCGGGAGCTGCTGCCGGAGCCGGAGCTGCTGCCGGAGCCGGAGCTGCTGCGGGAGCCGGTGCTGCTGCCGGAGCTGCTGCTGCCGGAGCTGCTGCTCCACCGTCTTTAACTACTACATCGTAATCTTGGCCGTTAACTGTTACGGTAAATTTTCTCATTGTTCTTCCTCCTAATTTTGTACTTTCAACTTTCAATTAGAACTGCTGGTTTCCAGAAACACCTGCAATACGAGCACCTGTTGTCCAGCCAGATCTAGCTGCCGGGCGGATCATAACGATTTCTCCACCGCCCATAGCAACGACTGCTGCGGCAATAGCTGCTACTACAGCACCATTATCTGCTGCTTTGGGAGCCGGAGCTGCCGCTGCTCTCTTGGGAGCCGGAGCTGCCGGAGCCGGTGCTGAGGACTGATTGAGAGATGAACGTACTTGCCAGATCATGATCAGGGCTATTACTGCCACGATGGCAGCAAATACCGCGGTATACATAACTGTTTCGTTATCCATCTATACCCATCCTTTCAATATATCAATGTAAGCTATCTATTACAGCGGAATATTTCCGTGTTTCTTAGCCGGATGTACTTCGTGTTTGGAAGCAAGCATCTTCAGAGCATTGATAACTACCGGACGAGAGTTTCTCGGATCAATAACTGCGTCTACATAGCCGCGTTCTGCTGCTTTGTAAGGAGTTGCAAATTCATCAACATATTCTTTTGTACGCTGATCTTTGTTCGGATCCTTCTTGAAGATGATGTTAGCTGCGCCTGCAGGTCCCATAACAGCGATTTCAGCTGTCGGCCAAGCAAATACCTGGTCAGCACCCTGTTCACGGGAGCACATAGCGATATAGGAACCGCCGTATGCTTTACGGAGAATAAGGGTAATCTTCGGAACTGTAGCTTCGCAGTATGCGAACAGCATTTTAGCGCCGTGGCGAATAACGCCGGCATATTCCTGCTGTTTGCCGGGGAGGAATCCGGGTACGTCAACTACGTTGAGAACCGGAATATTGAAGCAGTCGCAGAAACGGATGAAACGAGCAGCTTTATCGGAAGCATTGTAGTCCAAGCAGCCTGCCATGAAGTTCGGCTGGTTAGCAATGATGCCGACTGTCTGTCCGTCCATACGGCAGAATCCGGTAATAATGTTTTTAGCCCATTCTTTTGCTACATCGTAGAATTCGCCGTTATCAACGATAGATTTCAATACATCATACATATCGTAAGGTGCATTGGAGTTTTCCGGCATCAGTGTATCAAGAGCCGGGTCTGTACGGGAAGGATCGTCACCTGTTTCAACGATCGGTGCATCTTCCATGTTGTTGCTGGGCAGGAAGGACAGCAAATAACGAATCTGTTTAATGCAGTCTTCATCATTTTCAGCTGCAAACTGAGCAACGCCGGATGTGCGGTTATGGGTCATTGCACCGCCGAGAGCTTCAGCTGTGATCTTTTCGCCGGTTACAGATTCAACTACTGCAGGTCCTGTGAGGAACATCTGGGATGTGCCTTTTACCATGTAGATGAAGTCTGTCAGTGCCGGAGAATAAACAGCGCCGCCTGCAGACGGTCCCATAATTGCGGAAATCTGGGGAATTACACCGGATGCAATCGTGTTGCACCAGAAAATTTTACCATAACCGGAAAGTGCGTCTACCGCTTCCTGAATACGAGCTCCGCCGGAGTCGTTCAGGCCTACGCAGGGAGCACCTACCTTAAGAGCCAGTTCGTTTACGTGAACGATCTTAGCTGCATGCATTTCGCCGAGGGATCCGCCTTCTACGGTGAAGTCCTGTGCGAATGCAAATACGAGTCTGCCGTCAACAGTACCGTAACCTGTAACAACACCTTCGCCGGGAAGATCTTTCTTTTCCTGGCCGAAGTTGTAGCAACGGGATTTAACCAGTGCATTGACTTCAACGAAAGAGCCTTCATCAAACAGAAGATCGAGTCTCTCGCGAGCAGTCAGCTTGCCTTTTTCGTGCTGTTTTTCAACACGTTTTTCTCCGCCCATAGCCTCAACGTGAGCGAGGTTCTTGTGGAGAAGTTCAATTCTTTCTGCAACAGTTGCCATTCTTACACCTCCAAAAATATTGGTCCCTTCTCTGCAGGGACATCCCCATTATATCACAGGGAGTTATCCTTATGCTATTAGAAAGACGGGCCGCCGGGGCGTTCAGTCAGTTCCAATAAAAGTCCGGTAACTTTGGGGTGCATGAATGCGATGTGGCAGCCGCCGGCACCAACTCTGAACTTTTTGTCAAGTTTAGCTTCTTCCGGAAGAGCAGCCAGTGCTTCGACAATATTGTCAACACGGAGTGCTACATGCTGGAAGCCGTTCTTTCCGCCGTTCTTATCGATGTAACGAGCGATCGGGCCATCGGGAGTGGTAGATCCCAAGAATTCCAATTCGCATGCTTCGCTCTGAGGAGACGGTTTGAAGAAGCTTGTTGTTACATGCTGTTCTTCAACGGTTTCATCCGGAAGAGACGGTTCCAGATTCAGCAAATCTTTCATCTGCTGTTTAATCAGAGCCAAATCTTTTACAGCTACGCCGACATGGTCAACACACAATACTTTGAATGCCATAATAATTCCTCCTTGTTAAATTATTTGAATATATTTCCCACGATAGAATCAACGACTGTGAACGGATCTGTTTCGCGTTCATAGACTTGTTCTACGTAGTCAGCAAATTTACCCGATGCAACAATATCTTCCATTACATGACGGGTTATGCGATCGTGAATCATTTCGGTCATCTCTGTACGAGCGCGGTCACGTCTGCGTTCTTCCAGCAGACCCGACTCTTCGAGATATTTCCGATGTTCACCCAGAGAATTGACAACTTCGGGGACGCCTTCCCCTTTGTTTGCGATCGTTCTTTCAATCGGAGGACGCCAGTTTTGTGCTTCACCCAAATCAAGCATCATTTCGATTTCAACATTCAAACGATCTGCACCATCACGATCACATTTATTAATGCAGAATACATCCCCGATTTCGAGAATACCTGCTTTAATAGCCTGAATATCGTCACCCAGTCCGGGTACGAGCACAACGAGAGTTGTATCCGCATTCTTAACGATATCTACTTCTGATTGCCCTACGCCTACTGTCTCGATAAGAACTACATCGAGCCCGAAAGCATCCATCAGTTTAACCGCATCGGTAGTTTTTCTGGATAATCCCCCAAGACTGCCGCGGGTACCCATACTGCGGATATATACACCTGTATCAAGCGTGAGGTCATTCATTCGGATACGGTCGCCAAGAATCGCACCGCCGGAGAATGGTGATGTAGGATCAATTGCCACTATCCCGACTGTTTTACCCTGTTTCCTGAATTCCTTAATCAGTGCGCCTGAAAGTGTGCTCTTACCCGCACCAGGTGCACCGGTAATTCCGATGACCTGAGCACGACCCGTGTGGTGGTAGATTTCTTTCATAATATCTTCCCAGCCGTCACGTTCGTCTTCAACGATGGTAATTGCTCTCGCTAAGGCACGTCTAGATCCATCCCAAAAATCTTTCATTGAGAATTCCATAGATACACCGCCTTTTAAAGAGTAAATATAGTGAGCGGGGCCACAAACCGATGCAGCCCCGTGCCACTATTGAGCTTATTATTTAGATAGAATCTGTTTTGCTATTGATTATACGTTAGCTTTGATGAAGTCAACGATATCTTTGGTCGGGGTTCCCGGTGTGAAGATAGCTTTTACGCCTGCTGCTTTCAAGCCCGGGATATCGCCTGCGGGGATTACGCCGCCGCCGATAACAAGAACATCTCCCATTCCTTTTTCTTTCAAGGATTCAACTACTTCCGGGAAAAGGGTGTTGTGAGCGCCGGACAAAAGGCTCAGTGCTACAACATTAACGTCTTCTGCGTCAGCTGCTTCAACAATCTGCGGAACAGTCTGGCGAAGACCTGTGTAAATAACTTCCATGCCTGCATCGCGAAGTGCACGAGCTACTACTTTTGCGCCGCGATCATGTCCGTCAAGGCCGGGTTTTGCAACGAGAACTCTGATACGTTTATCTGCCATTGTAATTTACCTCCAGAAATATTTTAGTTTGGATTAAAGGGTGTTGTGTGCCTTGTATTCGCCGAATACTTTACGGAGAACACCGCAAATTTCGCCGAGGGAGCAATAAGCACGTACGCAGTCGAGGATAACCGGCATAAGGTTTACACTTTCATCTGCAGCAGCTACTTCGAGCTTCTTCAGTTCTTCCTGAACCTTAGCGTTATCACGTTCTGCTTTAACTTTAGCTAATTTATTCTTCTGGAATTCGCCTGCGGATGCGTCAACTTTCAAGAGACCTTCCGGAGCTTTTTCTTCCATAGTGAATTTGTTGACGCCGACAATTGTCTTTTCGCCGGATTCAACAGCCATCTGCCATGCATAAGCAGATTCCTGAATTTCTTTCTGGATGTAGCCTTTATCAATAGCTTCTACTGCGCCGCCCATTTCATCAATCTTGCGGATGTATTCTCTAGCTTCTGCTTCGATTGCGTTGGTCATAGCTTCTACATAGTAGGAGCCGCCGAGCGGATCGACTACGTCAGCCAGGCCGGATTCATAAGCAACGATCTGCTGTGTACGCAGAGCGATTGTTACGGATTCGGTTGTCGGCAAAGCGAGAGCTTCGTCGCGGGAGTTGGTGTGCAGGGACTGTGTTCCGCCCATAACTGCTGCTGCTGTCTGGAGAGCAACACGAACGATGTTGTTGTCCGGCTGCTGTGCGGTCAGCATGGAGCCTGCTGTCTGGGTATGAACGCGGAGCATCATGGATTTCGGTTTCTGAGCATGGAAACGTTCTTTCAGGATGGATGCCCAGAGACGACGGGATGCACGGAATTTAGCAACTTCTTCAAGTACGTTGTTGTGTGCGTTCCAGAAGAAGGAGAGGCGGCCTGCGAATTCGTCAATCTTCATGCCTGCCTTCAGTGCAGCTTCGATATATGCGATACCGTCAGCAATGGTGAAAGCGATTTCCTGAGCAGCGGTGGAGCCTGCTTCACGGATATGGTAGCCGGAAATGGAAATGGTGTTCCACTTCGGTACATTCTGGGAGCAATATTCGAAAATGTTGGTGATCAAACGCATGGACGGTTTAACCGGGAAAATGTAGGTGCCGCGTGCAGCATATTCTTTCAGAATATCGTTCTGAATGGTGCCGCGGAGCTGATCAGCCGGTACGCCCTGTTTTTCTGCAACAGCAATGTACATAGCGAGCAGTACGGATGCCGGAGCATTGATGGTCATAGAGGTGGAAACTTTGCCCAAATCGATCTGGTCGAAAAGAATTTCCATATCTTTTAATGTATCGATTGCAACGCCTACCTTGCCGATTTCGCCGATAGCCATTTTGTCATCAGAGTCATAGCCGATCTGTGTCGGAAGGTCAAATGCGCAGGACAGACCGGATCCGCCGCTTGCAATCAGGTAACGATAACGTTTGTTGGATTCTTCAGCTGTAGCGAAGCCTGCGTACATACGCATGGTCCAAAGACGGCCGCGATACATTGTGGGCTGAACGCCACGGGTATATGGATATTCCCCCGGAATTCCAAGATCTCTTTCATAGTCGAAACCTTCGATATCAAGCGGGGTGTACAACTTGTTGTGTTTCAAACCAACTCTTTCCGGAGTTTTTGCGTAGGATTTTGCGCAAGCAGCTTCGTATGCCTCAAGTTTGGCTTTCAGGGATTCGTTTGCCATAAGTTCATCTTCCTCCTAAAAATGTAAATAAATTATGGAATTATCATCCTTGATCGAACGACAGGCAGTGGCCTTCAGGCTCTTCTTGCCCATAATTCACAGGATAATGCCTTCCTATAACACGGACTCCCAAAGTCGCTGTGCTGCGGCACTGCATTGTTGTCTTGTTACCGCAGCATGGACCTCTTGAGAAATCCATGTATGAATCCGCCTTTCGGCAGGTATCACCATAGATTATTATATAACATGATTATTGTTTGTAAAGAAATATGTTTGTAAAAAGACCGTTATTTCTTAAAAAGCATGCTTCCTGTTTCAGCAAGGCTCTTATGGAAATCAAATGCTTCTGCAAGAATATGCGGTGTCTGGCTGTTGCCGTTAGCAGCACATGCTCTTTCATAGTAGTCCATAAGCTGTGCTCTGTAGTCCGGATGTGCCACATTATTGATGATGGCTTTTGCTCTTTCTTTCGGAGACAGTCCGCGAACATCTGCTACGCCCTGTTCGGAGATGAATACATGGGTATCATGTTCGGTGTGGTCGATATGGGAGCACATCGGAACTACTGCGGAAATCTTTCCGCCCTTAGCGGTGCTGTGGCAGAAGAAGCAGGAGAGGAATCCGTTACGTGCGAAGTCACCGGATCCGCCGATGCCGTTCATCAGTTTGGTTCCGCATACATGGGTGGAGTTTACATGTCCGTAAATATCCATTTCCAAAGCGGTGTTCATAGCGATAACGCCGATACGACGAGCTACTTCGCCGTTATTGGAAATTTCCTGCGGGCGGAGAATGATTTTCTTGCTGTATTTATCAATGTTTGCATAGAAACGTTTCAGTCCGTCCGGAGAAGGTGAAAGGGATGTTCCGGAGATCATGTCGATTTTGCCTTCATCAATCAAATCGAACATGCCGTCCTGAATAACTTCCGTATATACGGAAAGGTTCTTGAAGTCGGAATGTACAAGGCCGTTGATAACAGCATTTGCTACGTTGCCTACACCGGACTGCAAGGGAAGGAGATTTTCCGGAAGTCTGCCCTGTTTAACTTCATTTTTGAGGAAGTCGACAAGGTTGTTGCCCATGCTTTCAGCATCATCATCGAGCGGAGCCAGTGCACGGGTTACGTCGGGCAGATCGCAAGGAACGATAGCCACAATCTTTGCCGGGTCTACCGGAATGTAGGTTTTGCCGATACGGTCGCCTGCTTTTACAATCGGAATCGGTTCACGATGGGGCGGATTCTTTACTTCATAAATATCAGCCATACCGTCAAGAGCTGTCGGCTGGGTGGTATTTACTTCGATAATAACTTTTTTAGCCTGAGATACAAATACGGGGGAGTTGCCGATAGCAGTAGTTGGTACGATGCCGACTTCTCCATCTTTGTTGATGATTTTGCAAGCTTCGATAACAGCGTAATCAGGACCCGTTACATGCTCGCCTTTTACATTTGTGAAGAAGCCTTCACGAATCTGCTGTGCCACATGGCTCAGATGCAGGTCAAAATAATTGATCTGGCCTACGTTGATTGCTTTTCTCAGAGTTGCATTCGTCTGATAAGGCATACGGTTTCTGACGCCGTCAACCGTTACGAGTTCTCCGTCAATCTGGGAACCTGTGGAAGCACCTGTCCAAATGTCTACCTGGAACGGAGTTTCTTTCATGCGTTCAGCCAATTCATGCATGGTGATTTTTGGATATCCGCACGGAGTAAATCCGCTGATACCGAGAATGTCGCCGGGCTGAATCATGGCTGCTGCGGTTTTCGCATCGCATACTTTAGCAAGAAGATCTTTATCCTCAATCCTGCTAAGGAACTCACTATCATTGGTGTCGATCATTACTATCATCCTCCCAAAATAAAAAATATATAAAAGTCCGCGGCTCATGAATATTATTTATTTTGTACCGCAGAACCTTTAGCCTGAGTGATACTCGTCTGTTGCAGATACTTTTGTACGTAGCAGGTCATAAAAAAATTCTTATAACCATTACCTTTTTCATTATAACATACTTTTTCAGATAATGTCGTTGTAAACGCAGATACGCTCTCAAAAAATCCCTAATAGGTATTATAGATTTTTCCTATTGGACAAACTAATTTTTATATGAGTTCGGAACCGTTCCCGTTTTTTCTCTGTTTAAATGAGGCGATATGCACAGAGCGGATAAAAACCAGTAACAAAAAGAAACGGAACGGCTGAAAAGCGGATAGTCTCCGATTCCGTCCGCCGCGGCGGAAAGACAGATAAGGATTCCAGCAAGTCCCAGCATTTTAGAAAGGCCTGTCCCGGTTTTCCATAACGTCCAGGAAAGATAGGCATGACCGAAGAAAAAGGTAAAAAAGAAAAGCCCGCCGAAAATACCGGTTTCCGCAAAAATATGAAGATACATATCGTGAGCGTGAAAAATAATCACGCCCGGCTCTTGAATGAAAAAATTATATTCCGGATAGGTCAGCCAATAACTTCCCCAGCCGATCCCCAAAAAAGGATGCTCCGCGATCATCGCTTCCGTGCTTTCCCAAAGAGCAAATCTGAGAAGCACCGAAGTGTCTTCCCCGGAAAAGAGGGATATAAAACGTTCCGAAATTTGTCCGTGATAGAAGAACAGAATCACCAGAATCAGCAGAAAAACAAGGCCGAACCGTTTGTCATAAAAAAATGCCAGTCCCGCGAGAATCACCGCCATGCTGAGCCATGATCCTCTGGAATAGGTAAGAGCAAGGCAAATCAAAAGAACGAGTAATGCAACGGCAAAAAGCACTTTTGTTTTTCTATCCGCTTCCGGAAGAAGACAGGAGATCACCACACTTATTACCATTAAAAGGTAAGCACCGAACAGATTCGGATTCTCCAGAGTGGAAAACATTCTTCGTTTCAATAAGGGGAACCGTTCCGGATCCACCCATGCCTGAGCATTTAAATCTTTTGCCATCATGCCGATGTCCGTATATTGGAATACACCCCAAAGAATCACGCAGAGCGCTCCCGAAAGAAAAACTATCAAAGCGCTCTTTCTTTCCGTTTCTGTTCTTATATGGGACAAAACCAGTACATATAAAGCAGCGTACATCAAAGGCAAAAAAATCCAGTTAAAGAGAGAAAAACGGATATCGACGGACGCAAAAACGGATAAAAATGAGCAAATTAAAAAACCCGCCGCCGGCCATTTCAAAGGGCCGAAAGACCAGATCTGTCTTTTTTCGGAAATCCTATGCCCGAGAGACAATAAAATTGCGAAAATCAAAGGGACATATAATCCGACAGGGCTGATAGGCAGCAGGAATATGGTTATATAGAGGAATAATAATATATTTTTTTGTGAGCAAATGCGCCCCAAACCGTTCATGAATCATTCCTCCGCTGTTTGAATTGTATTTATTATATAAAATCGGGCAGTATTTGCCAATCATGTTTTTACAATATCCATACAAAAAAGCTGCCGCGAATTCATTTCTCGTGACAGCTTTTCATATTTTCATTCATTTTATACTTTTTGTGCCAGTTTTTCCGCGTGAACACGGCAGGCTTTCATAATTCTTTCTTTATCCTCGTCGGTAGAAAGACCGGGGATATACATCATTCCGAATTCACAAAGAGGCCTTTCATAGATCATTCCGCAAAGTGCCGCCAGCTGCTGCGCGGGGAAAAGGAATGTTTCCATACTGTGATTAAATAATTTTCCTTCTCCATAATTTTCTTGTGCCGACCCGACCGTGCAGGAAATGAGGAGACGCTTTCCGCGAAGCACCGTCCCTTCCGTCCCGTAAGCAAATCCGTGAGTGAATACATCTTCAACATATTTCTTGAGCAATGCGGGATAAGCGTACCAGTAAACAGGAAATTGAAATACGATCGTATCTGCTTCCGCAAGAGCTTTTTGTTCCGCTTCCACATCAAAAATCCCGTCGGGATACTTTTGATCCAGATAACGGATATCCGCTTCGGGCAGAAGTTTTTCCAATTCTTCCAGAATTGTTTTGTTTGCCAGGGACTGATCTAAGTGAGGATGACCTGAAATAATGACTGTTTTTGCCATGATTCTGCTGCTCCTTTTAAAAAAAATATCGGTTCTGAATAATATAATTTTTTATGATAATGAAAAATCATATTAAAGAAATTTGTTGCTGCATTTCCGAAATTTAAAAATCCATATCGGTAGAACCGCCGCCCTCTATATAGGTGTTTTCACCCACATTCCACCGGCCGCCGGCACGGACACGGGCATCGGTCCCTTCTCCTTTTCTCCATCGAATCCTTGCGTCGCCGCCGATTTCTACAATCGGTTCGTTCCGATCTTTATTTTTTTCTTCTTTCCATCCCAAAACATGCAGTTCCCTGCTGTATTCTTTTTTGAGCTTATCCAATGTCTTTTTGCTTTCTTCATCAAACCCGCTCTGTTCTTTATTTTCAAGAATATCTTTCAAAAGAGAGGCCATCTCATAACGAGTCAGCATACCGCGGGAGAAAAAATCTTCCGTATAAGAAGGGGCTTTATTCTCACGGCACATTTGATAAAGAGCCTGATAATGCCAGCTTTTCGGATCTACCGTTTCCCATGAATTGGGAGCATAAAAATTATAAGCAAAAATTTCCGTCGACAGTATCAAAAACGAAAACATAAGTAAAAGTATCTTTTTTATCATATTTCACAAATTCTTTCTTCTATACGGGACAATAAATCGTCTTTCCCCGTTCCGGAGAGAGATGAATAAGCAAGGGGAGATGCATCGGCAGGCATCAATTTTTCCAAAATCTTCAAATTTTTGATCATTTCATTTTTGCCCAATTTATCACATTTTGTCCCTATGATTTGCAAGTAGGAAACTTCGCTTCTGAGCCATTCGTAAGCTTTCATATCAATGGGAAGCCCGGGGTGGCGCAGATCTACCAGCAGACCTACCATGACCAGCGTCGGGGAACGGCTGATATAATCACCGATGAATCCGCTCCAAGTATCACGGTTCTGCTGGCTCGTTTTTGCAAAACCGTACCCCGGCAGATCCACCAAATACCATTCCTGCCGTTCTTCTCCTTCCCCGGTATCTCTTCGGGACTGGATCGCATAGTAATTGATGGTTCTTGTTTTTCCCGGTTCACGACTGACATAAGCCAATTTTCGGGAACCGCTGACGGAATTGATTAAAGAAGATTTCCCTACATTGGAGCGGCCGATAAAAGCAATTTCTTTTTTGCCGGCAAATTCGCCGCGTTTTACCGCCGATCCGATATATGATGAAGAAAATATGTGAAATTTTTTTATATCTTTAATTTCAGCCACTTTCGATCTCCCTATTTCAATAAAGCATGATCCAGCACATCATCAATGTTTTTCACATAAACGAACTGCAACTTGTCTTTCACCGACTTCGGAATTTCTTCCATATCTCTTTTATTTTTTTCCGGCAGGAGAATTTGTTTGATTCCGAACTGGCTCGCGGCAAGCACTTTTTCTTTGACTCCGCCGATGGGGAGAACTTCGCCGGTCAATGTAATTTCACCGGTCATCGCCGTATCGCCCCGGACTTTTCTTCCCGTATAAGCGGACGCCATCGCCGTCGCCATGGTGATACCTGCAGAAGGCCCGTCTTTCGGCACTGCTCCTTCCGGCAAATGGATATGAGTATCTAAAGTTTCATAAAAATTTTCCGTGAGTCCCAGTTCTTTCGCCCGGCTTCGTATGTAGGTATAAGCGGTTTCTGCCGATTCTTTCATGACATCTCCCAGCTGGCCCGTCAGAATCAGATTTCCCTTTCCTTTGATGGTGATTGCTTCCGTATCTAAGACCTCGCCGCCCGCCATGGTCCAAGCAAGTCCGTTGACTCTTCCCACCTGCGACGGATGTTCTTCCGCCATGGGCATAAATTTCACCGGTCCCAGATATTTTTCAATTGTTTTCACCGAAAGGGCAGGCAATGTTCCTTCTTGCAAAACGATCTCCTTCCCCACCTTGCGGCAGAGTGATCCGATGGTGCGTTCCAGTTCACGAACTCCCGCTTCTCTTGTATAGCTGCGGATCACTCTTCTTAAAAGTCCGTCGGTGAAGCGGATATCGCCTGCTTTCAGCCCGTTTCTTTCTTTCTGGCGGGGTACAAGGTATTTTTTAGCAATTTGCACTTTTTCTTCTTCCGTGTATCCGGAAAGTTCAATCAATTCCATGCGGTCCAAAAGAGCGGCAGGGATCGTGGATACAGTATTGGCGGTAGCCACAAAAAATACTTTGGATAAATCGAAAGGAATATCGATGTAATTATCATGAAAAGCTTTGTTCTGCTCCGGATCGAGCGCTTCCAGCAAGGCAGACGCGGGATCGCCTCGGAAATCTGAACCGACTTTATCGATCTCATCTAAAAGAATCAGCGGATTTTTTGTTTTGGCATGTGCCACCGCTTCTATGAATCGGCCCGGCATGGATCCGATATAGGTGCGGCGGTGACCTCTGATTTCCGCCTCGTCATGGATACCGCCTAAAGAAATACGGACAAATTTTTTATTCAGACAACGGGCAATCGACTGGGCAAAACTTGTTTTTCCCACACCGGGAGGACCGACAAAACAAATGATCGGCGCTTTTGCTTCCGGTGCCAGTACGCGGATCGCCAGATATTCCAAAATACGTTCTTTGATTTTTTCCAGTCCGTAATGATCTTCATCAAGCATGATTTTTGCATTTTTCAGATCCGAAGAATCTTGACTTTCTTCTTTCCACGGCAAGGAAAAAACCCATTCCAAATAATTTCGTGCCACCGTTGTTTCTGCCATCATGGGCGGCATCGTTGCCAGATGATTGATTTCTTTTTCCAGCTTCTTTTTAAATTCTTCGGGAATTCCGCTTTTTTCCAGTTTTTCCCGATAATCGTCCGCTTCCTGATCCTGAGATACTTCGTCTCCCAAACGATCGCGAATGCTTCTGATTTTTTGGCGAAGGTAGTAATCCTGCTGCTCCTTTTCCATATTTCTTCGGACTTCCCCGTTGATTTCCGCTTCCAGACGGCCTATCTGAATTTCTTCATCCAGATATCCCTGGACCATAATCAACCGTTCCGATACATTATTCTCTTCCAATACAGCTTCTCTTTTGGCAGGAAGAAGAGGGATCTGGGTAGAAATGAAATCAGCCGTATATCCCGGTTCATCGGAAGCTTTCAGCTGACCCATCTGATCATCGGGAATATTTTGTTTCGTATTCTGTGCCCATTCGAAGAAAGTTTTTAAAATCGTACGGCGATACGCTTCCCCGCGAAGAGGATCTTCCGGCGGTATCTCCTGCACATCTTCCACTTCCGAAAAGAGGCTGTCTTTTTCTCTTCTCACTTCATGAATACGGACACGGGAAATCCCTTCCGCCTGGATACGGATGAGTCCGCCCGGCAGCTGAAGCATCTGCCTTACTTTGACGACGGTGCCGAAGTTATATAAATCATCGGCTTCCGGTCTCTCTACATTTCCGTCTTTCTGCATGATCATGACTAAATATCTTTCGTCTCGGCTCGCCCGGCGAACCGCTTCAATGGATTCTTTTCTTCCGATATCCAGATTGACGGTCATGTGGGGAAATACGATAATATCCCGCAGCGCCACCGTCGGTAATCTCAGCCTCGGCGATTCTTTATTTTCAAGAATTTCACTCATATGCAATCCTCCATACAGGTTTAATATATTTTTCCGAATTATATAACCGATGATGTCTGTACATCCATCGGGATCATTCTATCAATGAATCCTTTTTATTATTGTAACATAAGAAAATGGTTGGCGGATTATTCATCCGCTTATTTCGTATTTTTTCGATTTAATTATCATATCACAAATCGTTTTATTTTCCCACAAGTACGGATCCGCCGATAAACCATCAAAATTTCATGAAAAACATGACAGTCATGTGTAACAGAGGAATAAAATTTCAAAAATCAAAAGAAGAAAAGGACCGAACTCGGCAAATACCGAATCGGTCCCAAATCTGTATGATACAGTCAAAAGCGATGAATCTATTCCGCCTTACGGACTGCTCCTTTTTTTATTTTTAAAACGGGTCTTGTTTCATTCAGCACATTATCTTCCGTTACTGTACAACTTTCCACATTTTTCATTCCCGGAATATCATACATCACTTTTGTCATAATTTTTTCGATAATGGCTCTCAGACCGCGGGCCCCCGTATTTCTTTCAATCGCCTTTCGTGCGATCGCATGAATGGCTGCCTCTTCAAAAATCAAGTCCACATGATCCATGGCAAGTAATTTCTGATATTGGCGGATCAATGCATTTTTCGGCTCCGACAAGATACGGACCAGCGCTTCTTCTTTCAGCGGCTGAAGTGCCACAATAACGGGAAGGCGGCCGATAAATTCCGGAATCAGGCCGAACTTCAGCAAATCTTCCGGCTGTACCTCCTGCAGAATCTTTGCCGTATCCTTTTCTTTCGTTTTTTTAATATCTGCACCGAATCCCATGGTACTTTTGGTGGTTCTTCGGGCAATGACTTTGTCGATACCGGCAAAAGCGCCGCCGCAAATGAAAAGGATATTGGATGTATTGATCTGAATCATATCCTGATTCGGATGCTTTCGTCCTCCGTGAGGGGGAACACTTGCCACCGTTCCTTCCAAAATTTTCAGAAGAGCCTGCTGCACACCTTCTCCGGACACATCCCGGGTAATGGAGGGATTTTCGGATTTTCTGGATATCTTGTCTATTTCATCGATATAGACGATGCCTCGTTCCGCCTTTTCGATATCATAATCGGCAGCTTGGATCAGACGGAGCAGGATATTTTCCACGTCTTCTCCCACATAACCGGCTTCCGTCAGCGTGGTGGCATCGGAAATGGCAAAAGGTACATTCAGGAAACGGGCCAGAGTCTGGGCGAGAAGTGTTTTTCCGCTCCCCGTGGGGCCCAGCATGATGATATTTGATTTCTGCAATTCCACATCGTCATCATCGCCGTCATACTGAATACGCTTATAATGATTGTACACTGCTACGGATAAAGCGACTTTTGCTTCATCCTGTTCAATGACATATTGATCCATATATGCCTTAATTTCTGCCGGGGTGGGAAGATCAAAATGAGGAATTGATTTTTTCTTTTTTTCTCTCATTTCTTCTTTCAGTATATTCTGGCAGACTTCTATGCATTCATTGCAGATATAAACTCCCGGGCCTGCAATTATTTTTTCAACCTCGTCACCGGATCGTCCGCAAAAACTGCAGATCGGTGGAGTTTCACTTTTATTAGCCAATGAGCCTCCTCATTATTTTTTCAAATCATGTAACTCATTTCTTGTAAGAATCTTATCAATGATTCCATATTTCAACGCCATTTCGGCAGTCATAAAATTATCTCTTTCCGTATCTTTCATGACCGTTTCCAAAGTTTGTCCGCTGTGATCGGCAATGATTCCGTTTAATTCACTGCGGAGACGGATAATTTCTTTCGCATGAATGGCGATATCCGTAGCCTGTCCCTGGGCACCGCCCAAAGGCTGATGAATCATAATGCTGGAATGGGGAAGAGCATAACGTTTTCCTTTGGCGCCCGATGTGAGAAGTACGGCTGCCATGGATGCGCAGGATCCGATGCAGATGGTGGATACTTCGGGACGGATATACTGCATCGTATCGTAAATGGCAAGACCTGCCGTCACGACACCGCCGGGGCTGTTGATATAAAAATGAATATCCTTATCGGGATCTTCCGCTTCCAAGAAAAGGAACTGAGCAATGATGACATTGGCGGCATGGTCATCGACAGGGCCGTCAAGAAATACAATTCTGTCTTTCAGCAGACGGGAATAAATATCATAAGAACGTTCTCCGTGAGAAGTCTGTTCTACTACGATCGGTACATATGGCATAGTAACATCCTTTCTTAAAAATACAATCTTTATCTTTTAATTGTAACATAATAAGTATAGAAAGAGACGCCGGACAAACCCGCGCCTCTTTTTATTGTTTCACACTTGTCAAATTATTGACGGAAATTTTATTTTATTAATTATTTTTCTGCTTCTGCAGCTTCGATAGCAGCAATGATTTCTGCCTTTTTCGCACGGGAATCAAGGGCAATTCCTTTTTCTTCCGCATATGCTTTCAGTTCTTTCACTGTCTTGGAAGCCAAATCCTTTTTTTCTTCTTTTGCAGGTTCTGCAGCTTCTTCCGAAGGCATTTCCTTCTTTTCTTCCGTTTCCGGTTTTTCTTCTTCTCTTACGGCTGCACCGTAGATGAAAGCGGCTGCTTTCTTGCGGCGTACGGAGGTGTAGAGCATATTGATCCGGTTTTCATCACGGATAATCTTTACCACATCTTTCGGATCTGCATTGAACTGACGAGCCATGCTCATGACTTCCATATTCAGATCCTGGTTGTTGACTTCCAGATTTTCTTTATCTGCAACGGCTCCGAGGACAAGGCCTTCCCGCACCTGTTCTTCTGCCATTTTTTCATAGCCTTTGCGGAAATCTTCTACGCTTTTGCCGATATTCTTCAGGTAATCGTCGAAATTCATTCCCTGGGCATCCAGATTTAATTTCATTTCTTCAATGATTTCATCGATGCGCTGTTCTATCATTTCTTTCGGAATATCCACTTCCGAATTCTTGACAGCCTGACCGATTAAAGCACGGTTATAGGCATCTTCCGCCTGCTGGATGGCTTGGAGCTGCATTTGCTGGCGGAGATTCGTCTTCAAATCTTCCAAAGTTTCATAAGGGCTGACAGACTTGACAAAAGCATCATCAATTTCAGGAATTACTTTGCGTTTCACATCATTGATATGTACGGAAAATTCGGATGCTTTTCCTGCCAAAGCTTCCACTCCGTAATTATCGGGGAAAGAAACCTTGACGGTTACGTCGTCTCCTGCCTTGTGTCCTTCAAGCTGATCTTCAAATCCGGGGATAAAGCTCTGTGAGCCGATTTCCAACGGATAGGTTTTTCCTTCTCCTCCTTCAAAAGGTTCGCCGTCGATATATCCTTTAAAATCGATAACGGCAACATCGCCTTTTTTAAGAGTTGTTCCTTCTTCCGCTTTTTCCAGTCTTGCATTCTGACGTGCCGCCTGGGTAATTTGTGCCATCACCTGTTCATCCGTGACTTCAGGTTTTATATGACGAGCGGATAATCCTTTATATTCACCGAGTTTTACTTCCGGCTGTTTAACAAAGGTAGCGGTAAATGCGGCGCCTTCTTCTTCAGAAAAATGATCCTGCTTCACTTCCGGAGTCGTTACGGGAATCAGTTTTTCTTGGGCGATTGCATCATTTAATGCCTGATTGATGACGATATCCTGAGCTTCGCCGGCAACCGCTTCTTTGCCGAAATGCATTTCAAGAATACGGCGGCTGGCTTTCCCTTTACGGAAACCGGGAATTTTCACCTGGTTCGCAATACGAGCCACAGCCTGTTTGAATCCCTTCACCACAACTTCAGCGGGTACGTCGATGGTAAGTTGTACCTTATGCTGATCCAGCGCCTCTGTTTTTACATTCATAAAAAATAATCCTCCTTAAACCGGCAACACCGGTCAAATGATACCGATTCTACAAGTATATAAATCGCAAAATATATTATACTACAGCTTGTAATAAATCACAAATACCGATCTTTTTCGAATAATTATCATGAAACAGTAAAAATAAACTCCCTCATTTTGATCGGCCGAAAATGAGGGAGTTTATTTCTTTGGCGGAAGGGATGGGATTCGAACCCATGAACCTCTCACGAAGTTAACGGTTTTCAAGACCGCCTCCTTCAACCGCTCGGACACCCTTCCATAACGTCATTTATTCTACCGAAATATCATATCCTTGTCAAACGGAAACGCCCTTTCTTTATGAAAAGATCAGTTAAAATATAAATGAAATATCAGATTAAATACTCCTCGAAAAATAATTTTTCCCTGACTTTTCAAATTGGTTTTCTCAAACGTTTCGTTGTATACTGACATTAAAAGTAATCGGACGGAATATTTTCCCGTCCGTAGGAAAGGTGTCTTTTATGGTCTTACTTGAAATCCTGTGGAACGATATTTTGCCGCTCCTCGTTTTTTTGCTTGTCGGATGGATTTTAGATGCACGATTAAAACCGGACTTAAATACATACACGAAATTAATCACCCGCATCGTTCTTCCTTTATTTATTTTTTACAGCTTATATCTGTACCCGCCGGATGCTTCTGCGGCTCTCCTTGTGCCTGCAGGAATCGCATTGCTCTTTTTCGACTCTCTGGCGGCTCTTGCCTTAGCCAAGATATTGGGATTTACCGAAAGAAAAGCAAGAATATTTCGGGCACTCTCCACCTTTTCCAATTCCGGGCAGATCGGAGTCGCTCTCATTCTCATGATCTTTTCCCACGCTCCCTACCTGGCAGGAGGCGAAATGCCTTACCTTGACGAAGCGCGGGGAACCATCGTTGTTTTGCTCATACTGATGAATATTGCCGTCAATACTTTCGGCGCTTCTCTTGTAGGAGTCCGTGAATTTTCTTTGTCCCGTTTTTTTAAATTTATTGTTTCCATGCCTGCCGTTTACGCCGTGGCGGCGGCCATCCTCATAAAAACTTCCGGCTTTGCTCTTGAACATACTTTCCTCTGGTCTGTTTTGACTCATTTTGCCGGTGCTTTTATTATTCTTGTCACCATCACGGCCGGCGCGCAGCTTCACCGTACACCGTGGAAACGGCCCGATGCCTTCGACCTCGGTATTTCTTTCAATAAACTGTTTATTTCCCCTCTCCTGGCATTCTTTCTCATTTGGAGCATCGGTATTTTTACCCCCGTCGCTGCCCAAGTATTTTTTATTTATGCCGCCGTTCCTTCTTCATTTACTTTGCTCCTCTTTGCCGTTGATTACGACAATCACCCCGATTTGGCGGCCCGTTCCGTTTTATACTGTTCCGTTATCGGCATCTTTACACTGACGGCAGCCATCCGGCTTGCCCGATATCTTTTTCCGGCGGGGGTGTGATCATGGCTTTTATACAGATTATCACGAACAACATCCTTCCTCTGCTGGTCTTTGTCGCCATCGGCTACTTCATGGACAGGAAATACCGTCTTAACGTATCTGCTCTGACCAAGCTCACTTTCTATGTCATCCTGCCCTGTTTCATTTTTTACAATATCTATGTGGCAAATATTGACTTGAGCCTGTTCCATGTATTTTTCATCGCCCTCGCCATCATGACTCTCCTGGGTATCATCGGGACAATCATTGCAAAAACTCTTCACTGGGATTCCGCCAAAAAAGAAGCTTTTAAAAACGGAACCATGTTTTCCAATGCAGGAAATATAGGCATCGCCTTGGTGGCGCTCGTCTTTTCAAACGATCCCTATGTGATCGGCGGTGAGACTCCTTATCTGTCGGAAGCGGCAGCGGTCAGCACTTTGATTCTTGTCCAGATGAATATGTTTCTGAATACGCTGGGAATGTATCAGGCGGGAAAAGGAAGTTTATCTCCCCATGACGCTCTCATGGCCGTCGCCCGCACGCCTGTTATTTATACATTGACTGCCGCATTCATCATCAAATACTTGGGCTGGAATATCGATTCTACTTTTGTATGGCCTATTTTGCAAAATTCCGCTTCCGCTTTGGTGGCGGTTGTCATGATGGCACTGGGCATACAGATTCATCAGTCTAAGATTTCTTTCGGCGATCCCGATGCATGGCTTGCCTGTTTTATCCGCCTCATCATGGGGCCTGCCTGCGCATGGTTTTTGATTCAGATCTGGGCTTTTGCGGGCCATCCTTTTTCTCCCATCGCTTCTCAGACGATTTTCATCGTCGCTTCCGCTCCCTCGGCAGTCAATTCCGTCCTTTACGCCGTAGAATTTCACAATTATGAAGATCTGTCCACGGAGATTGTCATGATGTCCACCTTCCTTTCCTGCATCACCATGACATGTGCCATTTATTTTGCAAGAATATTGTTCCCTCTTTAATTGATTGGGAAATAAAAAAACTGCGATGACCGCTCTGTCGATCATCACAGTTATTTTTTTTGGAGGCGGTGCCCGGATTCGAACACGGGGATAAGGTCTTGCGGACCTTTGCCTTACCGCTTGGCTACACCGCCATAAATACAACATATTAAGTATATCCTATTTTTTCAAAAAAGTAAATCGAAAATTTTCTTTTTTCTTACATTTCTTTTCCGGCTTTTTCTGCATCATGTATAATAAAGAAAAATTAAGGAGTTTCGGTTATGATAAGAAATGCTGTTGAAGATGACGGGAAAGAGCTTCTTGCCATTTATGCACCCTATGTAAAAGACACCGCCGTCACATTTGAATATGAAGTTCCTTCTCTTGAAGAATTTAAAAAACGAATCTGCCGGATCCATGAAAGATATCCTTATCTTGTTCTGGAAGAAAACGGAATCATTTACGGCTATGCCTATGCGGCCCCTTTCAAAAGCAGAAAAGCTTATGATTGGTCTTCCGAAGTCTCTGTCTATCTCCGCAAAGATGCCCGTTATAAAGGATACGGAGAAATACTTTACCGTGCTTTGGAAACCGCTCTTTCGGCACAAGGCATCGTAAATGCATGTGCCTGCATCACCGCTGCTGCCGAAAACGATCCTTATGTGACAGAAGCAAGCATTTCTTTTCACAAAAAGATGGGATATATACAAGTCGGCCGCTTTCATCACATCGGTTATAAATTCGATCGATGGTACGATATAATCTGGATGCAGAAGGAACTTCCGACTCCTTCCGTCCCCGCCCCCGTTTAAAATAATCCGACGGTTCATTCATCATTTTAAAAAGAGGTTCTCATGAATTATACTTACACCTTTCCCGATATCACATCAAACATACAAAAAACATCGAAAAAGAGAAAAACACGGCGCATCGGAGATGTGCGCATCGGCGATTCCCGAAGGAATATATCTAAACGATTCGATCTTTCTCCTGCAGGAGAAAATGAAGAAACAGGTATCAATTATTACACCCTTTCCATACAAAAAGACTTTTCTTTTTTTGATTTTTCTCTTTCTGCCATGGGAATAGGTGTACAAAAAGAAAAAATCCAAATCCTTTATGCCGATTTGGATGCTCTTACAAAAGAAGTAAAAAGCAGACTCTCTCAAATCTACGGAGAACCCGATGAACTGGAAGATGTATATCTTTGGTCCGATACGATCACGTCCCTCTTTTTATTTAAATCGGACAAAGCCTCTCTCATCATTTCCGATACCGCCGCCGTTCTTTCTGCGGCAGATAAAGAAATACTTCCGGAAGCGGAAACATCAGAGCCGTCTTCATTGTTTGGGAAAATTTGGAAAAAATACGGAAATCCTGTCGGACGAGTCAGCAGAAAAACCTATCTTATCCGTGCCTGCCTTGTCGGAATTCCCGTTGCCGCTCTATTTGCTTTTACTTGGATTCGCCCCGAGCTTTTTATAGGGGATGACAATATTTTTATTATCACTTTCATGATTTTGGGCACCTTGGGATTTATTTCCTTAATCAGCCTCGCCATCCGCCGTATTTCCGACATCGGCCTTTCTCATCTTTATTATTGGGGGATTTTCGGACTCCTTTTTGCGGGGCAGCAGATCGGAGGAAGACTTTTACATAATGAACTCTTTGCCACCCGGATCGCAGGCGTCATTTTTTTCCTTATCATAATCATTCTTTCTTTCATTCCGGGAGAACGAAGAAAAAACAAATACGGCCCCGTTCCCAAAGAATGACAAAAAAGACTTGCTTTTCGGAGCAGGTCTTTTATATTGCTTTGATTTTTCTCTTTTAAATCATTGACTCAATCCGGAAAAGTTTTATTTTTACCGTATCCCTCATGATGAAAAATAATATGCTTTTTTAACTTTTTTGGTTTTTACTACTTTTAATAGCGGATATTTCGGTTAATAGCGGATATTTCGGTCATATTTACAAATTATTTTTTCTGCTTTTCCGATCTTTTACCAGCGCTTCAAAAACTGCTTTTTCCGCTTTGCAATCTGCAAGAGCCCGGTGAAAATGATAATAAGGCAGTTGATAATACAGGCAAAGCCTTTGAACGGAATATTTTTTCTCTACCAGTTCTTCCGGAATCACTTGGCGGGACAAAGTATTCGTATCCACGTAGCTGTTCCGTACAAGAGGCTTTCCAAGAGCAAGCAGATTTCTGTCCAATATGATCAGATCAGAATCCAAACCGTGGCCCATTAAAATATCATCGCCGAGAAACCGGATAAATCCGGGCAAAACATCGGCAATGACAGGCGCCTTTTTTACAAGGGACGGAGTGATTCCCGTCAGCTCCACCACCCGCTTTTCCATCTTTCCTTTCGGTTTCACCAAAGTATGGAAACAGGCTTTGATTTCGCCGCTTCTGATTCGGAGGGCCGCGAGTTCTGTAATATCCGAATGCATTCCCGTCGTTTCTATATCCAATATGGTATATTCTTTTCGAGAAATTGTGGAAACTCTGGCTCGATCCGAAATTTCATGGCTCCGTATATCTTTAAATAAAGTATTGTTGCTTATTTTCATAAAAATCTCCCCGATATCTTTGTACTTTTATATTATCTCACAAAACGGACAGAAGTTCTCTCGAAAGAAATATTTTCATCAGGAAGATCAAAAAAGGACCCTTTTCAGAGTCCTCTTTTCTACCTCAAATCAGAATACATAGTTCAAAGATACGGTTGCCAAATCATCAAAGTCGACGGAGTTGTCCTTTGCATCTACATCGAATGCATATTCGCCGTGGAGACGGACATTTTTAGCAAGAATTACATCGGCATTGATGAGCCAGAAATCAACATCATTTTTCGTGATGCTGTTGGCAGGGAATGCGACATAAGTAGATGTACTGCCGATATAGCTGTCTTTTTCGGCTTCTACATATTGTGCGGACAGTCTGAACGTTCCCGGTTTCTTCATATCATATTTACCGAATCCGATGCCGGCAGTCCAGATCTGCGGATCTCCGTCTTTATCGGTGTTTTGATAGTAATCACCAAAAAGATTCATCTTGTCTCCGAGTCCGATTGTAAGGCCGCCGCCGATATAAGTTCCTTTTTCACCTTCCGCAACGGTCAGATATTCCGCATCATAGCCGATGCTTCCCGATTTGCCGACAAGCCGTGCATAAGACACTTCTTCATTGATTCCGCTGTCTCTCTTCCATGCCACGACACGGCCGTAACCGCCTTCAAGCATCAGTTTTTCATTTCCGATATAAGCCTGGACCCCGTCAAAATAGTCATCCATGACAAGCCCGGTCTGCCCTAAATACAGGTAGCCCCTTCCGATGTTCATTCCGAAATTATCTCCGAACTGATGGTGAATGTAAAGCATATCCATGTAAGTGTCGGAAGAACTGCCGTCTTTGAAATTCAGGTCGGAATGGAGCCGTCCTACCGCATAGGTGCTGTCATTAATGGTTGCCGTCGCTTTGATTCTCATACGGCCGTTCCATTTATCCGTCGTTTTTCCGGTTAAATTTCCACCCGCATCTTTTGCATATCCCTGATTCCACCGCATACGGGCATCACCGCCCCATTTCAGATTGCCCACTTTCTTTTCCAAGTTCGTTACGCGGACACCGAGATTGGCGAGTTCGTCTGCGTATTCTCCCGCCAGTCGTTCCACCATGGCTCTCTGTTCAGCATTCAGCTGATCTTCCCGCGCCATCAGACGGGCAATGATCTGTGCCAGTTCATAGCGGGTCATGTTTCTTTCGCCCTTGAATGTGCCGTCCGGATATCCTTCTACCACACCCTGCACGGATAAATCCGATACTGCCTGATATGCCCAGTCATCGGGGGACACATCGGAGAAAGGATTGGCAGCGTATGCGGATACGCCTGCGGTGAGCGCTGCAACAGCAGCAATTGCGAGAATTTTTTTCATGGTCTTCTCTCCTTCTGAAAATGCTTCACTGCCGAAAGTCATGAAACAGGGATTTTTGACCCGAGTGACCGTGTTTCCTCTGTCTTCCCGACTTCATCGGATATAACCGCAGTGAATCTGATCATATCTGCTTGAATTTTATCATGATCTTTAATTTTTTACAAATTATTTAGTTTGATTATTTAATTATATATACTTTATAATTAATGATATCTTTTATAATTCTTTTTTTACTTAAATAAAATATATTTTTTATACATTATTTTATTTGAAATCACCTTTGTTTCTCTTTATAATGAAGTCAGAAAGGCGGGATTCTATGGACCTTGAAAAAATCGGCCGTGCTTTTAAAAGAAATCGTTTTGACTGCTCCATATTTGATACCAAAGAAGAGGCCGCTTCTTATCTTGATAAAGAAATACGGGGAAAGACCGTCGGCATGGGAGATTCCGTTACTCTTGCCGCCATGGGCATATATGAGATGCTGAAAAAAAACAATACCGTTTGGGATGTTCATCATTTGGAAGGCGCGGAGACAGAAGATTATAAATCAAAGGAGAGAAATAAAATTTTTCTGGAAACGGCAAGAAAATGTATGACTGCCGATATTTTTCTCACTTCCGTCAATGCGGCTTCCGAAACCGGTATTCTTGTCAATATAGACGGCACGGGCAACCGCGTTTCCGGCTCTCTTTTCGGTCATGAAAAGGTTTATTTCGTATTCGGAGTCAACAAGATTTGCCCCACTTTGGAAGAAGCTGTTAACAGAGCACGAAATATTGCAGCCCCCAAAAACGTAGCCCGTCACCACTATCTTTGCGGCTGCAGCGCCCGCGGAGGAGATAAGTGCTACGATTGCGGCGCTCCCGACCGTATTTGCAATGTGCTTGCCATTTACTATAAAAAGATGCGAAATATAGAGATGGAAGTCATCATTATCAATGAAGATTTGGGATTCTGATTCCCATGCAAAAAGAACGGAGTGATCCGTTCTTTTCAATTTCTCTATTAATTTATTTTTGCCCTGCTCCGGGGCGGTATAAATTCCATCCGAAAAAGAGAGCGCACATGCGCAAAACGATAACGAAAATAAACCCTGCCCAAGAAGCCGTTACCATTCCTGTCAGCGGATAGATGATGCATATCACAATGCCTCCTGCCACCGCTGCCACCGCATAAATATCCGCATATAAGACAACGGGGACCCGCTGTGCCAAAAGGTCTCTTATAATCCCGCCCCCGACGGCAGTAAGAAGGGCAAGCATGACGGGCAATACATATTTATATCCGGGATAGCTGTTGATCGCCGTCATGGCGCCGGTCACGGTAAAAGCGGCAAGACCGATTGAATCGGATACATGATAAATAAACTGCATCCATTTCTTTCCCCGGAGCGGATTAAAATAATTCTTCGCCCCCATACTTACGACGGCAGCCGTTATGAGCGCCAAAGCAATTCCCATGGGCGATCGGAGGGCAAAAGGAGGCGTGATTCCCGCAAGGACATCCCTTATAATTCCTCCGCCCACCGCGGTTGCCACGGACAACACGGCAATACCGAAGATATCCATCTTCTTGGAAAGCCCCGCGGCAGCTCCCGAAACGGCAAAAGCGGTTGTTCCCAGTATTTCAAAAATAAACCAGGTAAGCGACATATCTTTATCTCTCAGAATCCTAATACGGAATAAATAATTTTCATGGTGACTCCCGTATAGAATTGAGAAAGCGGTCCGATAATTTTTCCGGTAATTCCGCTGAAAACAAGGAGCATCAGAAGAACAAAACTGTACTGATAGCTGAAATTATGAAAATGCCATGCCCATTTTCCGGGAAGAAGCATTTCCAAAATTTTTGAGCCGTCCAAAGGAGGAACGGGAATCAGATTGAAAAAAGCAAACCATACATTATACAGCATGAGCCAGTAGAGGAAATAATAACCGGCCTGCCCGAAAGTCAAAAAGCCGAAACGCATCATAACGAGCATGATGCATTCTGCAAGGAAGCAGAGTAATAAATTCATTCCCGGGCCCGCAAAAGAAACTTTGATCACGCCGCTTCTCAAATTTTTGTAGTAGGAAGGATCGATCTGCACCGGTTTTGCCCAGCCGAAGCCGAAGACAGCGAGCATAATAAGCCCCAGAGGATCCAGATGTACGAGCGGATTTGCCGTAAGCCGCCCCTGCATACGGGGAGTGGGATCGCCCAGACTGTCGGAAACAAAGGCATGAGCATATTCATGCAGGGCCAGTGCCATCAGAAGCGCCGGAGCTCTGTATATCAAAGTGCTCCAATCTAAAAAATCAAACATAGTACCTCTCTGTCATTTTAATTTTTTACCATGATTTTCAAATGTCATTAAACTGTCTTATTCGCAACAGATATAGGTATTATATAATAATTTTATTTTTATGTACAAGTATAATTATGCAAACTTTCTTTTCCGATAAAAATTTCTTTTTTCACCTCACATTTTTTACTCTGCTGCGCAAAAAGGGCAGCAGCATAAAAAAAGAGACCCTCAAAGGATCTCTTTATCTCAACCCGAACACTCTTTGAAATATGGAGCGCCTCTTTCTTGCTCTGAGCGCCCATGCTCTTGTTTTCCTCTCTGCCATCCTGATTTTATATGCTCTGTATGCCCGATATTCTTCCATGTCAATAAGGATTGTACACACTTTGCCGTAGCGGTATTCTTTCCTGAGTTCATTTTCATCGGAAGGAAGCGGAAATTCTATTTCTTTTTCTTCCAGTTCCCAAAGAGAGGTCCCTAAAGACTCTCTTGCTTTGCGAACCGCTTCTTCCACGGTTGCCGCTTTTCCGCCGCAGCCGGCCAAGTCGGGAAGCACGATGTGAAATAAATTTGTTTTTTTATTAAATATAAAGACGGCAGGATAGAAATATTTCATGTAATGCCTCTTTTCATCCGGTCCTTTTGCAAAACAGATTACAAAGTTTTTTATATTGTAATACATTTTGCCCTCTGCTGCCAATAGGAAATCCTCAATTTTCACCTGAAATTTCACTTTTTCCACATATTTTTCATCATTTTTCCTACAAACGCCGTGCGCAAATCGATATTTTTGAATATTTTATCCTTTATCTTCTTTTTCAGGATTCATCATGGTAAACTTTTCCGATCCCCTCCAGAGATCAAAAAACCGCCCCGAAAGGCGGTCTTCTTTTGATTAGAGATCCAAATTTTGTACATTTTGCGCATTTTCTTCAATAAATTTGCGGCGCGGCTCCACTTTATCCCCCATAAGGACGGTAAACAGATGATCTGCTTCCACCGCATCCGTCAGCTTCACTCTCAACATGACCCGCTGTTCAGGATTCATGGTGGTGTCCCAGAGCTGCTCCGGATTCATTTCCCCCAGCCCTTTATAGCGCTGGATCGTAAGGCCGTCACGGCCGATTTCCTCTAATAGTTTATTTTGTTCCGCATCATCATAAGTGTAATATTTCTGTCTTCCCTTGCGCACCTGATAGAGCGGCGGTTGAGCAATATAGACATGTCCTTCCGTAACCAGAGGCTTCATATAGCGGTAGAAAAAGGTCAGAAGCAAAGTACGGATATGGGCTCCGTCCACATCGGCATCGGTCATGATGATAATTTTATAGTAACGGAGTTTGGTGATATCGAAATCTTCTCCCACGCCGGTTCCGAAAGCGGTGATCATGGTACGGATGGCTTCGGAATTCAGCACTCTGTCCAGTCTTGCTTTTTCTACATTGAGGATTTTTCCGCGAAGAGGAAGAATGGCCTGATACTTTCTGTCCCGTCCCGTTTTGGCAGATCCCCCTGCGGAGTCCCCTTCGACGATATATATTTCCGTCAGTTTGGGATCTCTTTCGGAACAATCCGCCAATTTGCCGGGAAGCCCCGATATTTCCAAAGAGTTTTTGCGCCGCGCCAGTTCTCTTGCTTTTCGTGATGCTTCTCTGGCACGGAAAGCGGAAATGGCTTTGGATACGATTTCTTTTGCATCTGCCGGATGTTCTTCCAGATAGGTACGGAGACCTTCTGCAACAATACCGTCCACCACGCCTTTGACTTCCAGATTTCCCAATTTTGTTTTTGTCTGCCCTTCAAACTGAGGATTCGGAACTTTCACGGAAAGAATGCAGGTCAGACCTTCTCTTACATCTTCGCCGGATAAATTGTCTTCATTCGGTTTCAATAAATTATTCGTCCGGGCATAGTCATTGATCGTTCTTGTGAGGGCATTTCTGAATCCCGTAAGATGCATGCCCCCCTCTATCGTGTTGATATCATTGACAAAGCTGTATACCGATTCGCTGAATCCTTTCTGATACTGCATGGCGATATCCACGATGACCTTATCTTTCTCTCCTTCAAAAGCAATGACTTCATCATGGAGCGTATCTTTGCCTTCATTTAAAAATTTGACAAATTCCGTGATCCCTCCGGCATAGCAGAATACTTCCTGCCTTTTAGCGCCGTCCCTGACATCGGTCAAAGTAATGGTAAGGCCTTTATTTAAAAATGCGAGTTCCCGCATGCGAATTTTTAATACATCAAATTCAAAATCCACACCTTCTTTGAATATCTCCGGATCGGGCTTAAAAGTCACTTCTGTGCCGGTTTCTTTTGTTTTTCCGTACGTCCGCATATGTTCGGTGACAATTCCCCGTTCCAGCTTCATCTCATGAAAACTGCCCTCTCTCCTGACAATGACTTTCGTCCATTCTGAAAGAGCATTGACGACGGAAATGCCGACACCGTGCAAACCACCCGAAATGGCATATCCGTCGCCGCCGAATTTACCGCCTGCATGAAGCACAGTCAAAACGACTTCCATGGCGGGTTTTCCCGTTTCATGCATGCCCGTCGGTATACCGCGGCCGTTATCCACGACAGTACAGCTTCCGTCATCATTCAAAGTAATTTCTATATGGGTGCAAAATCCTGCCAAAGCTTCGTCGATACTGTTATCCACCACTTCATAGACCAAATGGTGCAGCCCTCTTGATGATGTCGATCCTATGTACATGCCCGGACGGAGACGGACCGCCTCCAGACCTTCCAGTACCCGTATGTCTTTTGCTCCGTAATTTTCACTGCCGTGTTCTTCTTCATGGGCTGCCTGTATTGCATGAATGTTTTCGCTCATATAGTCTCCTTAAAAATGTAAAAGCTGTTTTCGCCGATATGAATCTGCTATTCTTTATATAATACTTATATAGCAATTATATCACAAAACAATTGTTTTCGATAGGTTATTTCATCGATAAGATCTGCTGTTTTCGCATTTTTACCTGAAAGGCTGCTTTACTTTTTATCCCTCTAAAATATTTTTTCTTTCAGAAACAGGTATGACCTTTCATTTTTATTTGATATGCTAAAATAAATAAAACGGTCGTATAAATAAATGAGGCATCAATGAAAAAACTGTTGTTATTTCTTTTTATACTCACTCTTGCCGCTTACTGGGGTTACAGCCGGGGAGGCGAATACGGCAGAGGACATAATCCCGGGGCGTCCCCTTCCGTTGAGGAGAAAAATTCTTTTCCGACGGCTGACAATTTGTTGGATAAAATAACGGATTTGGCCGGTTCTTTTACGGCCCGTTCCGCCGATTCTTCTACGAAAGAAAAAAGCGATTTTATCCGAGAATCCAAAGAATTTTTACAATCTGCCAAGGAAAGTTTTCGTCAGATTTTTCATTTCAAAGAAGCACTGGAATCCAAAATAGACAGAGATAATTTTGTCCCTGCCAAAGAAATACCGGATCTGATGAAAAAAGCAATTGTCGCCACGGAAGACCGCCGTTTCTATGATCACGGCGCCGTGGATTTGGTCGGTGTCGCAAGAGCTTTGGTCACCAATTATATTGCCGGCAAGACCGTGGAGGGGGGAAGCACCATTGCCCAGCAGACGGTGAAAAATATTTTCCTTTCCGATGAACGCACTCTTTCACGAAAAATCGAAGAGCTTGCTTTGGCGGTCCAATTGGAAAAATATTATTCAAAAGATCAGATTCTCGAATTATATCTGAACACCATTTATTTCGGCCACGGTGCTTACGGAATCAAAGAGGCCTGTGATACTTATTTCGGCAAAGAAGCGAAAGATTTGGACTTATCCCAATGTGCCATGCTTGCCGGACTCCCTCAAGCCCCCAATGCGTATGATCCGCTCAATCATCCCGAGGAGGGCGCTCAAAGAATGACCGTCGTCCTTACCCTCATGGCACGGGAGGGATATATTACCCCGGAAGAGGCTGCCACGGCCGCTCTCGATTTATGGCTTAAATAATCTCAATTTCCGACAAAAAAAGCATCTCAAGATTGATCAAGAGATGCTTTTTCATTATGCAAATAATTACAGGATCGCATGAGCGACGATGAAACTCATGATGCAGGCACAGGTGACGCCCACAAGACCGGGAAGCATGAAACTGTGGTTCAATACGAATTTGCCGATCCTTGTCGTACCGGAGCGATCGAAACCGATGCAGGCCAGATCGGAAGGATAGGTAGGAAGGAAGAAATAACCGTAGCAGGCAGGAATGAAAGACATCACCATCACAGGATCCATACCCACTCCGAGTGCCATGGGCATGACGATGGCCACAGCGGCACCTTGGGAGTTAACCAGTTTAGAAGTGAAAAATAATACGATTGCATAGGTCCAAGGGTGCTCTGTAACGACGGTTCCCAAAAATTCTTTTAATACGCCCATATGATTGGCAAAGTAAGTATCTGCCATCCATGCCACGCCGTAAACGGAAACGAGAGCTACCACACCTGCACGGAATACTTGGCTGTTTCCCACTTCTTTTGCTTTCGTTCCGCAGAAGAACAAAATGACGGCAGAAACAAAAAGCATCACCATCTGTATCACCGTAGTCATGGAAATGGCCGCCATTTTTCCTTTTGCATTCGGGAAATGAGGGAGCAAATCCGGGAAATTGCCCAAGACGGCAATAAGAATAATCCCCACAAGGAAAATAATGGTCGCCCGATAATAAGAAGACGGAAGTTCACGGCCCTGCAATGTTTCATTATCCCCGTAAACATATTGTTTCTGCTCCGGATCACTGATCATTTCTTGGAAAGCTTCATCCTTTTCCAAATCTTTTCCTCTTTTGTAGCTTATAAGAGCTGCACAGAGAACACCGAAGAGCGTCCCCGGAATGGATACGGCAAGAATTTGAAGGAGAGAATAATTTTGTCCTGCCGCCGCCATAAATCCAACGATGGAAACGACGGCTACCGATACGGGAGAAGCGGAGATCCCCATCTGGGATGCAATGGATGAAACCGCCATAGGTCTTTCGGGGCGGATGTTCTGTTTGATAGAGATATCATAAATAATGGGAAACATCGTATAAACCACATGCCCCGTCCCGCAAAGGACCGTCAGAAACCAAGTGGTGACCGGTGCAAGGATGGTAATATGTTTCGGATTGTTGCGGAGAAATTTCTCGGCATATTTGAGCATAACCGTAAGTCCGCCGGAAGTTTGCAAAAAACCCGCACAAGTCACGACGGCCAAAATGGTGAGCATAACGCCGATGGGCGGTGTCCCCGGTTTATAGTGGAAAATAAAAGTGTAAATCATGAGACCGATGCCGCTGATAGCAGCCAGCCCGATTCCTCCGTGACGAATCCCCAAAAAGAGGCATGCCAGAAGAACGATAAAACCAAGTACCATTTCCATAAGTAAAATCTCCCTCGCTAATAGTGTATGCTATATAACTCTTCAGCATGACTTAAAGTATACAACTATCATTTTAAATAGCAAATATTTATTTCTCATAGAAATCAAGGCGTATCATGATTTATTTTCATCTTTATATGATTTTATATCCGTACCAATTTTTATTTTTCTTCCTTTTCCTCTTCTTTCATCCCCTTATTTCCGATAAAATTTCATCGTATCCGTCATCTGTGATCAAATGCATCTGCTCATGAACACCTCCGCAAAATAAGTGTCACAAAAGAGATCCGATAAAAAAACGGAGCGGCTTCCCTTTCTTAAAAATAAGGAAATCACCGTTCCGTTTTCAATACGATTCACCTTCCGTCAGCCGCCGTGACTCAGGAGAATACCGACAGATAATGAATTATATTTTCCCTCTTCACCGATCGCCCATATAGAGCAAATCACCTTTTTTCAATACTGTTTCTCCGTTGGGAATGACTACTTCTCCGTTCCGCAGAATCAAAATGATCAAACTGCCCGATAAAGAAATATCCGACAATTTCCGGTTTACCCATTCATCATCTTCCGTTATTTCTCTTTCATACAAATTGATTCCGCTCACCTGTCCGCCTTCTCTGCCGCTCAGGATAAGCGTATCCCCCGCCTCAAGGACGGTGTCTCCCTTAGGGATCAGTTTTAAATTATTTCTGAGAATCAGAACAAGAATGGATTCCGGCGGAAGTACGATGGATGACAGGGATTTTCCCTCCCAGACATGCCCCTTTTGTAAAGTAAAACGCAAAAACTGGACCGGCACTTCTTCCGTATAGTCGTTAAATGTTTTTAAGACATCGCCCTCTTCGTCAATCATATCCAGCGCTTTTGCCACCTGAGGCAAGAGCGTTCCCTGTACCAGAATGGAAAATAAAACGATGAAGAAAACGATATGGAAAATATCATTGGTGAGAACCGCCGTACCGGTCATTGCCATGATGGCAAAAACGATGGATGCCGCACCGCGCATACCCGACCACGCCACAAATAATTGCTGCCGGAAAGAACAACGGAAGGGCGTCAGTATAGAAAATACCGCTAACGGACGCGCTACAAAAGTCAGGAAAAGGGCGATCCAGAGAGCCGTTCCCGTTACATCCGGAAGCTGGGACGGAAAGGACAGAAGTCCCAAAAGGAAAAAGAGGAACATCTGCATCAATGTAGTCAGGCCGCCCAAGAAATCAATTACATTTTTCTTATTCGGAAGTTTTGTATTTCCTAAGATGATACCGGCGATATAGACGGAGAGATATCCGTTGCCTCCCAGAAGATAGGGAACCGCATAGGCGACGAGTGCCACACCGACAAGGAAAGTCGTATCCAAAGCCGATTCGGCAATATTGAATTTCGTTAAAATCCACCGAGAAAGAAAAGCAAAAATGAAACCTCCCGCAATTCCTACCGCCACCTGATTCAGAAGCATGAGAGAAAATTCTCCCGCACTGTAACTTTCTCCTCCCATCATCGACAAAAAGATAACGGTCAGCATATACGAGAAGGGGTCGTTACTTCCGCTTTCCACTTCAAGCATGGGAGCCGTAGAATATTTTAAGTTCATTTTTTTCGAACGAAGGATGGAGAAAACCGATGCCGCGTCGGTGGAACAAATCACGGCGCCCATCAAAAAGGCTTCTATAACGGGAAATCCGAAAACAAGCCAGCAAAAAGCACCGACCAGAAGTGCCGTCAAAATTGTCCCTACAGAAGAAAGTAAAATTGCTTTTACCGCTGCCGGGCGGGCAGTGCTCCACTTGGTACCGGCGCCGCCGTAAAACATGATAAAGATAAGGGCAATCGAGCAGATCTGATTGGCAAATGAATAATCGTCAAAAGCAATCTGAAAAACGCCGTCAGTTCCGAAAAGCATCCCCAGAAGAATAAATATGAACAGCCCCGGCACACCCGACTTGCCGAGTAATTTTTGAAAAGAGATCGGAAGA
>ERZ506960.215-NODE-215-length-34705-cov-5.00739_pt1 | contig 34705 bp, 29 predicted proteins | sample MGYA00513170_ERZ506960 | MGnify/ENA metagenome assembly ERZ506960
GCTTCCTGCTCTCCAAAATCAAAAGCATCTCTTACTTCATCGAGAACGGTCAGTTCCGGATGCAATCGTTCCTGCTCCTGTGAATAATATCCTATCCGTACATCATTTCCGATGCGAATCAATGAGTCTCCCGATGCATGTTCACCGGTGATCATTTTAAGGAGTGTCGTTTTTCCTGCACCGTTGGGACCGATCAGTCCTACCCGTTCTCCTTTTTTAATATGAAGTTCCAAATTTTTGAAAATTTCACGGTTTCCGTAAGAAGCTTCTCCATGAATAATATCCAGCACTTTTTCTGATGATTCTTCCACTTTTAAAAAGTGGAAATCAAGAGCCTTGTGATGAATCGGTTTTTCCATACGCTCCAGCCTGTTAAGGCGGGACTCCCTGCCTCTTGCCTGTTTTGATTTAATTCCCGCTTTATATCTGCGAATATATTCTTCTGTTTCTTTAATATATTCCTGTTGCTTTTCATAAGCCTTTTCATAAGCCTTATCCTGATTCTGTTTTGTTTCCAGATATCGGGTATATCCGCCGCGAGAACTGCGGATACGATGATTTTCCAGATCAATGATTCCCGTAGCTGCCGCATCAAGGAAATAGCGATCGTGAGAAATCATTAATATGCCGCCTTTATAAGAGCGCAAATAATCTTCAAGCCATTCAAGCATAACCATATCTAAGTGGTTGGTCGGTTCATCGAGCAAAAGGAAATCCGGATGGCGGACAAAAGCAGCAGCCAAATTGATTCTGACCTTCTGTCCTCCCGAAAAAGAATGAATATCTCTGTCCCAGTCTTCATCAGTGAAACCGAGCCCCGTCAGGATCTTTCTTGTCTCCGCTTCATAACCGTAACCGCCCAAGAATTCAAATCGTGCCTGCGCCTGTCCGTATTGCAATATCAGATCTTCATTGTCATGATTGCTTTCCAGTTCTCTTTCCAGCAGTTCCATTTTTTCTTTATAAAAAAGCACATCTTTCCATGCTTCTTTCATTTCTTCTCTTATCGTTCCGCTGTCATAATTAAAATCTTGACGCAAATATCCGATAACGGAACCGTTATCTGCTTTAACCGATCCGCCATCCGCTTCTTCCGTTCCCATGATGCATTTCAAAAGCGTCGTTTTCCCTGCACCGTTTTCTCCCACAAGGCCGATCCGTTCTCCGCTTTTGATATCAAAAGAGACATTTTCAAATACACTTTTGATACCGAATGATTTTGTTAATCCGCTGATTTTTAAAACTGCCATTATTTTATATTTCTCCTTATAAAAGGCTATTCAATAATATCGGCTCTTATGATGATCACGATTTCCGACTCTTCCGTAGATTTACTTTTGCTCTGGAATAATTTCCCTAAAAGGGGAAGATCCCCCAAAATGGGAACTTTTCTGAAAGTTTTACTTTCTTCCCTGTCAATTAATCCGCCGATGGTCAGCATATCCCCCGATTTTAAGCGGACCATGGTGTTGGCCTGCCTTGTAATGATCCGATAAGCCCTCATTTCGGGAACCAGATAGGGTGTAGATACTTCCGCAGTGATATTTGCGGTAATTTCATTATTTTTACTGATTCGCGGCGTATAAGAAAGTTTGATTCCCGCATCATGGTATTCTGTCGTCGTCGTTCTTACTCCGTTATCGAGATGTTCTACCAAAACGGGAATTTTATTTCCTATGAGGATTTCCGCCTCTCTTCCATTTATGGTCACCACATTGGGTTTTGCAAGAATCCTTGCTTTTCCCTGAGAAATCAATGCATTTAAATTTCCGCGGAAAAATAAAGTGTGGGGGTGCCCTGCAATGGATCGGCCGTAAGATATTCCTGCATAACCTTCGGGAATTTTTACATTCCACCCGTTATGCTCAATATTTTTCATCCGAGGATTGCCGTTTTTATCATATCGGATCTGTCCGTTTTCATCAGTGACATATTGCTGTTCATTCCAGCTTTCCCGCCGGTAATCGGCACTTCCCGTCAAAGATCGGAAATCCCAGTCAATCCCGAGTTCTTTTGCATAAGAACGATTGACGGCAATAACTTGCGCTTCTACTTTTACCTGTTTTTCAGGTATATCCAGTCCCTTCAAAACGGACTCGGTCTGAAGAATCTCCAAAGGTGTTCCTTTTATGATGATCGTATTCGCCGCGCGATTGTAACTGACTTGTCCTTCTTTTGATAAATCATTAAGCCCTTTTGCCACTTCTTCCGCATCGGCATAAGATAAACGATAAGATTTAACGGACTGCCCTTTATCCGAAACGGAATCTCCGTTAAATATAATGATGGAAGCCCGTTCTTTTCTTGCCACTAAACCGGTGGATGCAAGTACCACATCCAATGCATCTTCCGGAGTGATGTTGTCCAGATCCGCCGTGATCACTCCCGATAATGCCCCGGAAAATATAATATTTTTATGAGTCAGTTCCGCTAAATTTTGCAATACTTCTTGTACCGGTGCATTTTTTACATGAAGACTGAAACAGGGAACATTTTCATCTCGGTCGGGCATTATCTCTGACTTATTTTCTGTTACTTTTCCCTCTAAAGTTTGTTCGCTTTTCGGACGGAGCAATGCTTTCTTCTCTTCTTCCATCGTTTCATGAACACTTCTGTCCAAATCGAGCTCATACTTTTCGTCAGAAGAAACTTGCTCCCCGAAAGAGTAGGATCCGAAACTAAGAAATAAGCAGGTGCAGCCTGCCGTAACCAATGCTCTTCTTACGGCAGATGTAAGGAAATACTGCCCGTTTCTCCCGATAAATCGACTGATTTTTTCTGAATTGATACAACTGCCCATTCTCCCACCCGATCCCCTCTCCGAAGAGTTACCGACTCTCCGTTCACTTCCATCATTGCTATATAGTTATCTTTAAACGCCATAATCCCCTGCAGCACAGGTATTGCAGATACTCTTTCCCTACCGCCTTTCTTTCCCGCGGAAGCACTGTCTTTGAAAGCATCCGCTTCCGCTCTTGACGTTTCCTCCGGCCTTCTTTCTGCTTGAAAAGGATCGCGCAATGGTTTTGCCCGTAAATAAAGAGCAGCGTCGTATTTCTTTCCACTGCTCTTCTCATCAAATTCTATAACGGATGACTCTTTTCTCGAAACGGCAGTTCCTCTATTTCCTTTATGATCCGAGAAGGGCTGCCCGTCATTTTCATGTCCCCGGATCCCCCAAAAAGTAAGTGCCGCTCCGATAAGACTTATGACAAGCAACATTTCTCCCTTTGTTGCTTTTCTCATGACCCCGCCTTATTATTACCTGACAGATATTTATGAAGTATCTTATGTAGGCTTCAAAAATAATTTAAAATCTGAAATCTTTCGGTATAATCATCACCTGCGTTTTTCCTTCCACCCTGTCATAGCGGACCCAGCCGTAAAAGGAATGCATATCTCTGTAGTAAGTATAATATCTGTGATCGATGCTTCCGTCACTCGTATCAATTGTCCATGCAACACTGATCGCATCTTTCGGCGTGATTTGCAGCCGAATTCCGGTATCGACCGGTTTCACCGTACTGTAGTGATCGTATAAGTAAGGAGTATCATTGTCCAGTTCCCTGTCGGTATAATTGATCCATGCATTGACTGCCCTGTAGCCGCCGCTGAGCCCTACGGAATAATAACTGTTTCTCCGTATTCTGTTTTCTTCTTCAATCTGATTATTTTTATACGCTTTGTAATCATAGTAATCTTTCGCATACCCGGCTCTCCAGTTGAAAGTCAGAAATTTGCCCAGTTTGATAGGATTACTGGAAATATAGGCGTTGAATCCTTTATAAGGACCTTTTATCGTCTTTCCGTTCTGTTTTTCTTCCCAATAGGCTATCTCCCCTCTGACACCTACATAGAAAGGAGAGTTCCAAAGATAATACCGTTCGGATTCAAATTCCAAGGACGGCTTCTTTTTAATCCAGATCCCGCCTTCATCGTTGGTCGTACTCTCCGATTCCACATAGCGAAGAACAAACTGACCGATCCGCGGACTATACCGGACACCTACATCCGGTTTATATCCTGCTTTGGAATACCACCTGTTTCTGAGATAAAAACTGAGATCCTGCCGGTGTGCCACCGGAACTTCGATCTTGTTCGTAAGCCCCCATCCGTTGTCGCTGTCAAAGGTCGGGCGCGGTATAAATGAGATGATACTGATGGAGTGAGAGTCGGACAGATTGCCGTTGTATGTGGAAAGGGAGATGATCGTTGTATTTTTAAACTTTAATTTTACATTATGAGCCGTATAATGATCTCCCGGATAAATTTCTATAGAATCTGCTTCAACCCGATAATCCGGAACTTTTGCCATGGCATGCTTGGTGGTAAAATATCCGTTTTCCATCACCATCTTATTGTCGTTCTGATAATAAGTTCCGTTCGTTCCCGCAAAATAATATAAATCAGAATTCCAGCCGGAAACCCCTTTAAATTTTCCGATTGCTGCCTTTCCGTCATATTCTGCACTTTCCGCTTCGGTTTTTGTTGTCGGATTTACCCAATAGACTTTCCCGGGAATAAAATATTTCTGTGTCAATGTATTTCCGTAAACATACTCCGTCGTATAACGGTCAAGCATATGCTCTATATCAATGTTTCCCCGGGCTTCGACATCTCCCGTATTATCGTTGTACCTGATTTTATCGGCTGATATATATAAAGGATTTTCCGGAGAAACGGAAGAAGCTTTTTTATTCGTCTCACCGTCTTTGCCTGCGGAAGTACTCTTGCTTCTCCGTTCTTCTTTTTTTGAAGGAGAGCTTTTCCGATTCTCCAACTTTTCCGTACCGTAGACAGGCCGCATAATACCGTTATATATATCGTCGAGCTCATATTCATCATTTTCGGGTTGCAAAAGTTTCCTGTTTATTTCAGCCGAAACAGATGCAGGAACTGTCTCATTTTGAGAACTCATTGCTGCATCTTTACCCGTTCTGCTTGTCCCCGGTTTCGCTCCGGCAGCGGAAATATTTAAATTTTCCTCTGCATTCTCCGCAATTTCTTCCGCCCCCTGCACAGCATATCCGCAGGCAAAAAACAAGGCGGCAATAATCAATGATGTACCTGATTTTTTATTCATTTCTCACAATGACCACCGAAGCGGAATTTTCTTCATCGTCATCAACTTCTTCAGATTCTTTTTCTTCCGAAATTTTTTCCGATAATGTTTTGCTGCCCGCTTCTATTTCATCCCCTGCTTCATTAACGAACTTTAATTCGTTTCTTGCATTTTCAACGGTATCCAAACTTACTATATCCACTGTTTCTCGAGTATTCTCCTCTTCTTCCTTGGCACTCTCTTCTTTATCGGATACAGTCGTGTTTTCTACCGCAGTTTTAGAAACCCGTTCACGAAGTGTTATATCGGGGGTTCCCGATGCCATAACGAGTCCCTTTGTAAGAACATCGCTTTGTGTCTGAATATATAATTCCGTACCTGCCGGAAGTTCCACATCTTTTCCTTTTACAAAGAAACCGCCTACAAGCCCTATCGGCCCCAAAGCCAGTGCACCTACCGCAGAAGCGCCTACTGCAGCAGCTTCCATCTTTAACTTTTCTTTGGCTTCCGGTCCCAAAATGGTAGAAATCGGTTCATCATCCAAGGAAAATACCTGATCAAAGGATATATCCAATTTTCCGCTTCTGCCAAAGCTCTTCGGACGGGATACCTTTGTCACGATACCGCTTCCTCTGGAGCCTCGGGGCAATACCAAAGTGTCCCCCACTTTGACATCTTCCTGAACGGTAAATGTGACTTCATCACCTTCCAGATTAACTTTGCTGCTGACAGCCTCATTTAAAGCAATTTTAAAAACCGTCTTTTCCGGAAGAAGAACTTCTTTCATTTCAAAATGCTGATCCCCGTAGACTGCTTTTTCCAGCTCTACGGCACGCTTGTCCAAAGCTCCCGATTTTTCCCTTCCGAAAACGTCTCTTTCCATATTTCCGATACGGTCAGATAAGGTATCTCTTTTTATTTCGTCGGTCAAATAATATTCCAGTGCATTTACTCTTGCAGAAATAGAGGGCGATGCGTCATTTCCGCTGTTGACCACATCCGCATAAGCATTGCTGATCCTGCTGTCCAAACCGGATCCCGTCGTATTTCCATGACCATAAACAACACTATCTACAGCAGAAATACGGTCCACTAAGGAACCGCTTTGCGTTTCTCCGTAAACGATTTCTTCCACCCGATCCAGTCTGCCGTTGATGGTGGCCGGTTCTGCCGCTATCGCCGGAAAAGCCATGAAAAGAGAGATTCCTGCTGCAAGAATAGATTTTTTCACCATATAATTCTCCTTTTAGATCTTCACATCAATGATGGCAGAAACGCCTACACCCTGTACCCGGCTGAAATTTGTCGGATTTTTACTGTTCATGGGAATCAGTCCCTTGATACGGAAAAGTCTGTCATTCCATCCGATTTCAAGCTGTCCTACGGCTTCTACTTTCTCCACCTGATCGGCATCTCCGATGACTTGAGCAGCACCGATATGGCCGCTGTCCCCAATACTGATAATAGGAACGACTTTTGTCGCGTAATTCGTCCCTGCGCCTTCCTTCATCATCACGGAATTGATGGTGCTGTTAATGGATTCGCCATACTTATCGACTAAAAATCCGATACCGCCGACTTTAATCACGCCGCCCAAGATACTTCCGAGTCCGGCGGCAGCGACATTTGTATAAAGACCTGCACCGATCATGGATGCCACCAGTAATGATGCTGCCATTCTTTTCATTTTCATTGTGAATTCCTCCTTCATATAAATATTTGCTCTGTTTTCCTATGTTATGTCTTAATATATCTACTTTATTATAATTTAAAAGAGACCTCCGCGCAAACAGAAGTCTCTTCGATACGATAAAATCCGCCTTTATTTCTTTTTTGTCTTTACTTTTTATGCTTTTGCCGCCGCTTTGGTTCCCGGCTGATGCATAACTTTCGGAGAGTGCAGTTTATTGTATGCTTGGATCATCATGGCACACTCTACACGTTTCTTTTGGATTTCACAGGAAATATGATAGGGCTTATGAATATCTCCCCCGTACGATTCATTATTGGCATGACAGCCGCCGGAACAGAAAAACTTTGCCCAGCAGTCTATGCATTCGCTTTTGCTGAATACATGATTGGCTCGGAAATCTTTCATCATCTGCATGTTTTTCAGCCCGTCATAAACATTTCCGATGACATAGCCGTCCCGCCCCACAAATTGATGGCAAGGATAAATATCCCCGTTGGGTACGACCGCCAAATATTCATGCCCGGCTCCGCATCCCCGAAGGCGCTTGGGAAGACAGGGGCCGCGCCACAGATCCATATTGAAATGGAAAAAGAAAAAGGGTCTTTTTTCTTCTTCTCTTTTTATAAAAAACTTTGCCAATTTATCATATTCCGCTTTGACTCGCGGCAAGTCCGCTTCCGTAATGGAATAATCTTCATTTTCATCACCGACCACCGGTTCCATGGAAACGGCAGGAAATCCGTGATCAATCATATCTTCCACATCGGCGGTAAAATCCATATTTCTCCGGGTAAAAGTACCTCTTACATAGTATTCTTCCCCGTTGCGCCAGCTGATACAATACTTGAGATTCTTTAAAATCTGATCATATGTACCTTCTCCATGTACGCCGGGCCTCATGTAATCATGCATTTCTTTCCGGCCGTCCAAAGAAAGGATAAGACTGATATGGTTATCGGTTAAATATTTGACTTTTTCCTCGTCAAGAAGCATCCCGTTGGTCGTAAGAGACATTTTGATTTTTTTATCATGTTTTCTTTCCTGACGGCGTACATATTCGACGGTCTGTTTTACGACAGGCCAGTTAAGCAGAGGCTCTCCTCCGAAAAAGTCCAGTTCACAGTGCTTTCTATGCCCGCTGTGAGCCAAGAGGAAATCAACCGCTCTTCTTGCCACATCAAAACTCATAAGCATCCGCCACTGCCCGTATCCGCCCTGTCCGGCAAAGCAGTATTTACAACGCAGATTGCAGTCATGAGCAATATTGATGCATAATGCTTTAATGATCGGCCTGTCTTCGATAACCATTGTATAGTCTTTGCTCATCGGTGCATATAATGAACCTTCGGCAATCAAATCATCCAAATCGTCCAAAACATCCCGTAATTCTTCTTTTTCAAACTCCGGCGACAACTTTTCAAATACGTCATCCCTGTTATCACCCTTATATATGCCCAACACCTGATAGGTGATTTCATCCGTGACATGAATGATTCCGCTGTTTACGTCCATGACGATATTCATTCCGTTTTGACGAAAACGATGAATCATGGGTTTTATATGATAATCCATTTCCGGCTCCCTGTACAATTTAAAAACTCCCGGCAATCACCGGGAGTACCCCAAAAACTTAAGCTTCTTCAGCTTCTTCCCGTTCCGTGCAAATTAAATTTCCGACGGTGCAGCTGGTCTTGCAAGCAGATTGACAAGAAGTCTGACATTCGCTGCAGCCTTCAAACTTGATGGAATCCTGCAATGATGACTGATTGATCGTAACAATGTGTTTTGACATTATGCCACCTCCCGAATAACCCTTTGTTAAATTAAATATATCATAAAAAAATGATAAAAGACAAGGGGACGTACGATTCCTTAAAAAACAGATAAAATACCGAAAACGGCTCCTGCGGGAATCAGAATCATAAAAGCCGCCATTCCGAGACAGCCGCTTTTTTTACCGTTGACGGAAAACCAGTCATCGGCAAGCTGCTTCATTTCTTTGAACTCCACATCCATATTTTTAATTAATTTCCAGAGCTCCCGACAATCCTCTTCCGTCATTTTCCGGGGATCGGCTTTTTGCTGTTCTTTGATTTGATTTTTCGATGATTCCTGCCTTTTTCTTTCTTCCTCTTCCGCAGCATTCATTTCATTTTTTATATTTTCTTTCCAATCGCCTTTTTCTTCTTCTTTCTCCTCTTCCCGTTCTTCCGGCTCGCTTGTTTCGGTTTTTTCCGCTGTTTCAATATGCTCTTCATCGACGGCTTTCAAAAGTGCGGCTTTCAATTTTTCCATATCTTCCGTATATTTATGGACCGCCGCATCCCAAAGAACATCGTCAATGCGTTTTTTAAACTCATAGAGGGAACCTCTGGTCGCCTGATCAAGAAGAAATTTCGTCTGATTCATATCGTAAAAGATATCATGAATCTCTTCCTTATCCTTAAATTTTTGCTCGCCCATTTTAACATAATACATGAAAGTCCCGATATGGGCCCGCAAAAGGCCGATCGGACTCTTTGATTCATTTGCTTTGTCAAAAAAGCCCATAGATTCCACTCCTTATTCAGCAATCTTCTATTTCTTAATTATATAGGATCATAACAAGAGGGGCAAAACATTTTTGCAATAAAAATGCTTCCCCTGTACCGGAGAAGCAAAAAAAATGGAGCGGGTGAAGGGAATCGAACCCTCGTAACTAGCTTGGAAGGCTAGCGCTCTACCATTGAGCTACACCCGCATATGGTGGTCGGAGCAGCAGGATTTGAACCTGCGACCCCTTGGTCCCGAACCAAGTGCGCTACCAAACTGCGCTATGCCCCGACAACGTAGTTTATTATAGCTATAAATGATTCATCTGTCAATGATCTGTCAATAAAATTCAGAAAGAATAAATCTTATAGAAATAATCGGGGCTGTCCGCTTTATCGGCAGCGGGAAACATTGTATCAAATTTATGATTTATTATTATACTATATGAACCGTCAATTTACAAAGTAAAATGAAATGCCTTTATAAAAAAATGCAACATTTCTGATCTGCGGCAGGTACAACATTTTTGCACAGAAAAACTGAAAAAGAAATCTTTCTGAACATTGACATTCAAGAAGGATTTCTTTTTTATATTTTATTTAATTTATCAAGCTTACATCACTGCAAATGATATCTTTTCCATAATTTATTTTGTAAACATCGCGCTCTTTTTAGTCAGTTCGGCAGTAATTCGCTTGCCCGTATCGGTAACCGCCAGACCGGCCTGGCTTGTTTCTCTCAGAGCATGGGGCATAAGTTTTCCGATTTTATCCATGGCTTCGATAACATCATCGGGAGGAATCACGGAGTGAATTCCCATCATTGCCATTTCCGCTCCCACCAGTGCATGAACCGCATGGAATCCGTTTCTCTTGACGCAGGGAACTTCTACGAGGCCCGCCACGGGATCGCAGACCAGTCCCAAAATATTTTTCAAGGATAATGCAAGCGCATCTCCCATTTGGCGGGTGGTACCGCCGAGTAAATCGACTGCCGCCGCTGCCGCCATAGCCGTCGCCGTACCGCATTCGGCCTGACAGCCTCCGACCGCTCCCGCTATGGAAGCATTTTCCGCAACAACCCGCCCGATGGCTCCTGCCGTAAATAAGGCACGGGTCACATCATTTAAGGTAGAGTTCTCCTCTTCCGATACTGCTGCAATAACTGCCGGTAAGATGCCGCAGGATCCTGCCGTGGGACAGGCGACGATACGGAACATTTTTGCATTGGCTTCCGCCGTTGCCACCGCATATGCACAGGCCCGTTTGCAGACGGGGCTCAAAAACCGGCTCTCTTTCATAAACAGGATATTTGCATCCCCGCCGACAAGCCCGCTGGCAGATTTTTTCGTATCCGCCAGCCCCATCTTGATAGCCTTTCGAAAAATGGGAATCGTTTTTTTCATCCGTTCCCAAACATCCTCATATTCTTTGCCGGACTCTTCCGCCTCCAGACGGCAGGCAATTTCTCCGGGAGAGCAATGATTTTCATCGGCCAAGGCAAACAGTTCTTTGATAGAATGATAACTTTTCATGGCAATTCTTTTAAATGACCCCCAAAATCATGATGCTGGTAATATTTTTATTTTTTATTTTTTGAATGACCGAAGTCGGAATCTTCTGATCCGTATGAATGACCATAACCGCCTCCGTGCCTTTCCCTTTGCGGAAAACACGCATATTGGATATATTCACCTGTTCTTCCGCCAAAATGCGGGCCACATCGGCTACGATGCCGGGCACGTCATTATGTCTTGTAAGAAGAGTATATTCCTCTCCGGTAATTTCTACGGGATAACCGTCGATACTTGTGATTTTTACGCGTCCGCCGCCTAAGGAACGGCCCACCACGGCAACCGTTTTTCCTGATTTTCCCGTAGCATGAATTTCCGCCACATTCGGATGGCCCATATCTTTTGCCGATGTATTGAAAGTGATGGAAATTCCTTTTTCCTCTGCAATCACCAGTGCGTCACGAATAGTCCCGCTGTCGGGAGCGTATCCCATGAGTCCCGCCGCCAGTGCTTTATCCGTACCGTGTCCGTGCCCGGTTTTGGCAAAAGAACCGTACAGGGTGATTGTCGCCGCCGTTACTTCTTCCCCCAGTATTTCCCGCGCAACGAGACCAATTCTTGCAGCCCCTGCAGTATGTGAACTGGAGGGCCCTATCATGACGGGCCCGATGATGTCAAAGATACCCATACAATTCAACTCGATTCTTCCATTAACTTTTGATGTTTTTTATTTTTGAAAGCAGGGAAAAATAATATCCCTGCCTCTGATGACAAAAACACCTTTACTTATTATATATTTTTACATCCAGTGGGATAAGTCAAATTCTTCCCCAATCAAAGCTTTAATACAGCTCTTTGCAATATACATGCCCATAAGCGTTAAAGAAGAACGACGCAAAAGGCTTGTATCCCAGACTTCCTGCATTTTGACAAAGTCAGGAGATATTTTTTCCAATATATACGCCAATTCTTTTCTGTCATATTCAACCGGTCTTGTGTGAATCAACTTATTCAGACTGTCTCTGTCTTTTTCATCGGTAATTCCCATATCGTCATAAAAACGGGAAAGTAATGAATCATCAACGACAGCCGGCTTGTAATAAGAGTTATACAGACTTGGGACCAAAGAATTTTCCGGCCAATCTTTTTTTACTGAAGTAAATTCGCTCTTCATGCATCCCCGGTACGCAAAAATAAGAGGATATGAATCATAAAGCATCCGTCCGAAAGTCGTTTCCTTATTGCTCAGCGATATGCAGTGAATATATTCCAGCTGCTGGTAACCGCTGTATTCATCAGGGAGATCTGCCAAAAGAGGGGTAATATATTTTTTTGTATATTTTCGGAAAGCTTCCAAATTTACATTGTCCGTATTTCTGGAATAATGGAAAAGCAAAAGAACAGCCAAAGCATGAAATTGATTTTCTTCCATTCGGGGCATCGCTTTTAACGCATCATAGGCCAGAATAGTTTTGGTTTCCGAACGATGCCCTCTGGCTACATCGCTGAAAGCATCGGACACCATGTGCAAAACCGTTTCATTCGGCATCATAACATAGGTACGTTGGGCATTCTGCAATGCTTCCTGCACCATGATATGCGTCAACGTATCTGCCGCTTCCTGTACCGTCATATTCAACTGCTCCACGATGTATTTCGTTACCGTTCTTGTATCCTGCTCTACCATATGGGATACAACGCCGTATTGATTGAGGAAATGACGAACGAAATATTCTTCAAGCATCGGCAATGTTACGGGAGTATGCAAAATTTCCGGTTCCTTTTCCAAAGAAAAGGCGGGGTTTGCCTGTTCGTTTTTTTTCACGGGCTTTGCTTTAACCATCTCATCCCTGCTGATGATCTTCGTTTTTTCATCATCATTTGCCGCAAGCGCCGCTGTTCTGATTTTTTGAAGGGGAATAATTTGTGTCGTATCCCCTGCTTCTTGTTTCCTTGATTTTTCTATTGCCTGTTGTATCGCTTCTTTATCAAATACAGGATTCTGTACTTTAGGCCGTACAGGCCGTATTTTTTCTACAGGGGCGACTTCTTTTAAATCTTTTATATCATTGGCGGGAAAACCGTATATCATAAACCGGCAGATCGCCGCAAACAAAAGGGCGACCGCAAAAACGACCAGATAGGGAATAATCATCATGACTCCTCATTTCTATAGAGAACCGGAAATAGTCCCGTTTTCACCATAAAATACTATTAAATTTTATCATATTTCCCAAGTGTCTTCAATGAAGAGGAGCGGCCCCTCCTTTGACCTGTTATAATAAAATAAAGGAGAAAAAATGAATAAAACTTCTATCTTAGAAACCGGCGGATTGTTCCGCGTCACCGATACTTATCTCAGCGTTTCTTTTGAAAAAGAACAACGGTCTCTTTCCACCGCCATTTTCGGCGGCGGGTTTAAAAAAATAACTCACTCGGTCAATCAAAAACTCACTGTTTTTTATCCTTCCCCCGAACAATTTCCCGGCGGCTCCGTTTCGGAATATTTGCGGCTGACTCTTTTGGATTACGGATACCCTCCGGAAGAGAGCTGTGCCCTTCTGACTGCCGCCAAAATGGAATGGCACTCCCATGAAACGCTGCGCTTCCATGATCTGGTGATGGATGTAATTACCACCGGGGGAGTCGAGAAAACTGCTGCCCGTGCAGGTTCTCCGCCCCTTTATGAAGAATCTCGGGGCGGATTTTTCCCTGTCGGAACGGTCAACATCATGATCATTGTCAACGGCTGTCTTCCCGAATGGACCATGGTTCGTTCTCTCATCAGCATTACCGAGGGAAAAACGGCAGCTTTCCAAGATCTGGGTATTGCCGATGTAAATACGGGGGCCGTTGCTACCGGTACCTGTACGGACGGCATCACCCTGATCTGTAATCCGGAAGGGCCCGTTTATACGGATGGAGGGACTTTTTCCGTGCTCGGTTCTCTTCTTGCCGAAGGAGCTTATAAAACGGTAAAGCATTGTCTGGAAAATTTTGATAAACCATGGAATCGATTCCCCGCCCTTGCTACACCGCCGCCGGTCGATATAAAATTTTAAGAAAATTCCAATCTTTGTATCAAACTGATAGACAAAAATAATCCCTTTTGCTATCATGGAATCAAATATTTAACAGAATTCAATCATTAAAAGGAGTTGGTAACAGGCTATGCCCTATGACGAGCAAACAGTCAAAGAATTACATGAATCTGCAGAAATTACCCCTCTGGGGATACAACTTGAGGTAAATTCGGAAATATTTACGACCATCCATAATTTACTTTGTACCATGCGCCCGGGAGCCGTTCAAAAAGAGGATGAGGAAAACCTCTATCGTCTTTGGAGAAAAACAATCCGTGCCATGTCAAAAATCGAGCTCCGAAAGGGCCACGGTATATCTATGGATAAGCAGATCGAAATGTTAGAAGAAGCCTATGCCATTGAAACCAAATATACCTCCGACCAGCTTTTCCGTTCCCGAAACCAAGTTAAAATTTCCAAAGAGTTTTTGACAAAGGTCAATTCTTTTACATCGGAAGAAATGGACGCTTTATTTGAATCCACCGTATGGCCTTCCGTTATATCGGGTAAAACCGGCGGGCAGAAAAAGCCCATGGCTTACATCATTGCAGGCCAGCCCGGCTCGGGAAAGACCCGTATGTCCTCCATTCTGATTGAAGAATATGACGGAAACATCATCCAGTCCATGAGTGATAATTTCCGCGGCTTTCATCCGAACGCCAAAGAACTGATGCAAAAATACGGTCATTATTGCAGCTATTTTTCCAGAGAAATGGGTACCCGTTTATCCGATTTGACTCTGCAAAGAGCTGCTGAAGAACGTTACCATATATTACAGGAAGGTTCCCTTGACAATGTGGCACATACCATGGAACTGATTTCCTATTTAAAAAATAAGGGATATACCATATGTGTCATGCTCAGGGCCTGTCCCAAAAAAGAAAGCTGGAAAGCCATTCATCAGCTGTTTCTGCAGCAGAGACTGAAAGCTCCCGGTCTTTCCCGATTGATTTCAAAAGAACAGCATGACAAAGCTTGTCTCGCTTTCCTGTCTGCGACAAATGATTTAATCCGTCAAAATCTGATGGACCAATTAATTATAAAAAGTCCGAAAGGCCTGCTTTACGACAGTGATGATATGCCGACGGAACGGGTAAGCGATGTGCTTTCCCGAAGAATGATTAAACAATAAGAGCAGGAAGACTGCTCTTTTTTTCTGAAAGGAATTTCATGAATTCTTCTGCCAAAGAAGCAATCCTGCAAATTGCAAAATCTTTCCGTCTTGATGCCGTCGGATTTATGACCTGCCCTGTTTCACCGGTTTTACCGGAAAAACTTCATTTGGCAGGACCGGTTCCTTTTACTCCCGATGATATACATCAGCGGATCGAACCGAAAAAACTTCTCCCCGATACAAAATCGATCATTGTATTTTTATTTCCTTACAAATGCCTGCCGGAAAAAAATGCCAATATCGCCCTTTATGCCAGAACGAAAGATTATCATAAAATCATCCGTTCTTACTTGGATAAAATCATTATTGAAGTAAAAAAAGATCACAAGGATGCAAATTTTTACCCCGTTGCCGACACGTCTCCCTTGGCGGATCGATGGCTCGCCTATCAGGCCGGACTCGGATTTTTCGGAAAGAATCATTGCTTGATCAACCTGAAATACGGTTCTTACTTCACCATCGGCTCCATACTGACTTCCTTGGAACTTCCTCCGGACAAACCTCTTTCTTTAGATTGCGGAGATTGCACCCGCTGTATCCGCACCTGTCCCGGAAACTGTCTTACACCGGATCGGTTCAATCCGTGGACATGCAAATCTTATTTAACCCAAAAGAAAGAAAATCTTACGGAAAAGGAAGAAGAAATCATAAAAAGAACGCCGCTCATTTTCGGCTGTGATGAATGTCAGAAATGTTGTCCTTTCAACGAACATGCCGAGAGCTCTCCGCTCCCTGAAATCAAGGAAGAGCGGATTCCTTATCTGTCACGAGATATTTTAGAGTCCGTATCCAACCGGCAATTTATCAAAGAATATAAAGACTACGCCTTTTCCTGGCGGGGCAAAAATGTTTTGCTCAGAAATTTGAATATCACGGATAAGAAATAAAAACTCCCTGCTATAAAGCAAGGAGTTTTTGTCTGTCAAAAGGAAAATAAATCGATTTGCTCTTCATCGGGAAGTCCCCGGAGAATTCCCATATCTTCCATCGTTTCTATAATACTTTGGCTGACTTTTCCTCTTTTTTTCAAATCCTCTTTTGATGTAAAAGCGTTCTCTTTTCTTGCATTAACTATTTCCGCCGCCACGGTATTTCCCAAGGCAGGAATACAGTTGAAGGGCGGCCTCAGTCCTCCGTCTTCCATCAAAAATTGTGTGGCATCGGATTTTTCCAAATCGACGGGCAAAAATTTCAGCCCCCGGAGATACATCTCTGCCGCCACTTCCAAAACAGTGGCATTTCCCTTCTCCACCGCCGTCGGATGAGGGGAAGCATTAATTCTGGCAAGTTCCGCCTTTTGGGCATCCAATCCTTTTAAGATGATCGGCGCATTGAAAGATCCTTCCGCGCGAATGCTGAAATAAGCGGCGTAGTAAGCCAGCGGATAATATACTTTAAACCAAGCAATTCTGAAAGCCATCATAACATAGGCCACCGCATGGGCCCTCGGGAACAGATAGGAAATTTTCAAACAGGAATCTATAAACCATTGAGGGATTTTCGCTTCCCGTAATTGGTCAAGATAATGAGAGTCTCCCTTTTCAATTCCTTTCCCTTTACGGACATTTTCCATCACTTTAAAAGATACCAACGGATCAACGCCGTGGGCAATTAAGTAGTTCATGATATCGTCACGGGTGGAAATGGCTTCTTCCAATTTTACTTTTTCCGTGGTGATCAAGTCTCTCGCATTATTGAGCCACACATTGGTTCCGTGGGAAAATCCGGAAATACGGACCAGTTCAGAGAAATTTTTCGGCCTTGTGTCTTCCAGCATTCCTCTGACAAAGGGTGTTCCGTATTCGGGAAGGCCGATGGCTCCGACAGTTATCCCTTTATCCCCGATGACTTCTTTCAACTGTTCCGTCGTCACGCCCAGCGCATCGGGAGAACTGAAGAGGGATAATGTTTTTTCATCATTAAAGGGTATATGAAGAGGATCGACCCCCGTTATATCTTGGAGCATACGGATCACTTTCGGATCGTCATGGCCCAGAATATCCAGCTTAAGCATACGCCCTGAAATGGAATGATAATCAAAATGAGTCGTAATCGTTCCGGGAATTTTATTTCCTTCTTCATCCTTCGTCCATTTTTTATTGGCCGCATACTGCAAAGGGGTGAAGTTATGGATATCCATATCCCGAGGGCAGACCATGATCCCTGCCGGATGTTGTCCCGTCGTCCTTTTGACATCGACTACACCGGCGGATAATTTTTCTATAAAAATATCATTAAACGTAAGCCCTCTGTTTTCCGCATATCGTTTGACAAACCCGAAAGCCATTTTCTCCTGTATGCCTGCAATGGTCCCTGCACGGAACACATTATCTCTTCCGAAAAGCTCTTCCGTATACTTATGGGCGACTGCCTGATCATCTCCGGAGGAAAAATTCAGATCAATATCGGGAACTTTATCTCCGTCAAAGCCGAGGAAGACGGCAAAAGGAATATCATGGCCGTCCTTATTCAATTCATGGCCGCATTCGGGGCATTTTTTATCGGGCAGATCGAAACCGCCGCCGACGGAACCGTCCGTATAAAACCGGCTCCAGTGACAATTCGGGCATACATAGTGGGGCGGCAGAGGATTAACTTCCGTTATATCCGACATCGTCGCCGCAAAGGAAGAACCGACGGAGCCACGGGAACCGACAAGATATCCCCGATCGTTGGAATGCTTGACCAACTTGTGGGCGATATAATAAAGAACACCGTAGCCGTGATTGATGATAGGCGTCAATTCCAAAGCCAGTCTGTCTTCTACTATTTTCGGCAGAGGATCGCCGTAGATTTCTTTTGCTTTCGCATAGCACATGGCTTCGAACTTTTCATCCGCTCCCGCAATTTTCGGGTTATACGACTTCCATTCTTCCGCAAGGGGCTTTATATTTTCGCATTGTTCCCCGATTTTTCTCGTATTGGTAATAACGATCTCGATCGCTTTCTCTTTGGGGAGATAGCTGAATTCGTCGAGCATTTCTTGGGTCGTCCGCAAGTATACGGGGGGATGAGATTCTATTTTTCCCGGTTTTTCCCAGTTGGAAAGTAAAATATCCCGATTTCTTGCATACTCGGCAAAAAGATAGTGCGCATCGGAAGTGGCGCAGACGGGAATTCCCGTTTTTTCTCCGATTTCGATGACTTTTTTATTGAGATTTTCCAAATCTTTTTTCGTTTTTATATCGGAGAACTTATCTTCATGTAAAAGAAATTCATTATTTCCCAAAGGCTGTACTTCCAAATAATCATAGAATTTCGCCTTTTCAATCAATTCTTCATCACTTTCTCCGTTCAGAACCGCTTGGAAAAATTCACCCACCACGCAGGCGGATCCGTAAATCAGTCCTTCTCTGAACTCTTCCAAAATCGGACGGGGAAGCAGGGGGCGTTTTCTGTAGTATTTGATATGGGAAAGAGTAATCATTCGGTACAGATTGCGGAGACCCGTCATATTTTTTGCAAGAATGATGATATGGTGATATTTTTGCCGATCCGTTTCTGTATCTTTCGGAATTTCATCAATCAGATATCCTTCCATTCCGTAAATGACCTTCTGATGATATTTGGCTGCCAGTTCTTGAATTTGCGGAAATGCCTGAATCACGCCGTGATCGGTAACGGCTATGGCAGGATGCTTCCAGCGGGCTGCCGTCTTAATCACTTCTTCGTTATCAATCAGTCCGTCCAAACTCATTTTGGTATGCAAATGAAGTTCCACCCGGGGCGTCTCATAATTGTCTTCATGGGGAATGACCTCAGCCTCGCTTTTCTCCATTTGGGAAATATTCAGAACAAGGCCTCCCGTGTATTTATCCAATTGGACATTACCCCGTACCTTGACGACCATGCCCGACTTTAGAGACTTCACCGGTTTTGCTTCTTCTATATTTTCAAAAAATTTCTTACAGGCAATCCCGCTCGTTTCATCCGCCATTTTCATGGTGAAAACAGCTCTCTTTCCATAAAGTTCTTTCACCTCGGAATTTATGAGAGTCCCTTTCACGGTGATTCCCGCGATTTCTTCTTTTATTGTACTTATATCGGATATTTTCCCTTTAATTTTTGTTTTTCCTATGAAAATGTCATTATCCGATTTATCTTTTTTAGAGACGATAAAAGCGGAAGCGGGAAGAACGCTCGATAATTGAGGCAGCCCTTCTATGGCGGCTCCTGCATTCACTTTTATTTTTTTCTCATCCTTCGGTTCAGACTCCTGCTCGGATAGGGCGGATTGAATATCATCTGTGGAGGGCCTGAAAAAATCCTCCTCAGAATTTTCTTCCGAATCATCAAAAGTACTGTCTTCACAGATATCATTTCCGTCAGGTTCATTCATCTCGGAAAATTCTTCTTCCGGAAGAGGCGCGTTTCCCATTCGGGATAAAAATACTTCGTCCCCCACATCTTCCCCGTTCAGATAAATATGATCAAGACATCTGATTTCTTCTGCTATATCTTTTAAAATGGCAAGTGCTTCTTCTTTATTATCTGCCTGTATATACCAGGAATGACTTTCCGTATCTACCTCCATCAGCGTGATGGTGGAATTTTTTTCTGTTGAATATAATCGATATTTCGCCATAATAATCTCCCTACGTCAAAGGGATTATCTTCCCTTCCTTATTTCCTTCTCCGCCCTTTGTTTTCTTTTCGGTTACTTTTTCCGTTTCGCTGTCGTTCTTTTTATTTTCTTTCTTTTCTAATTCTTTTTTCTTTTTCGGGTCCGTCTTATAGGTGATCACCGTATCTACGGGGTCATAATAGGATTCGAAAGTATCCTGATAAATTCTGCCGTCTTCCCATTTTGCATACTGCAATATACTTGCAGAGTATCCTTCATGCCCGTATTCTGTCGTTTTTTCTTCCTTTTGTTCCGGATCTACCTTTTCAACGGTCTTAAATTCAATAGGATCTGAATGCTGCAGCAGAACATGAGCTATTTCAGGCTTATCTTCCCGAGCCCCGATAATATAGCAGGTGATTTCTCCCGGGACATAGAATGTATAAATGTAAACGGGATTTTTAAGCTGATTCTTGAAACGGAAATCAATATAATCATAAGCAACCGTCGCATCTTGTCCGATCGGCACATAAACAGCGGGAGAAAAATGAGAAACCCGATCCGTTACCTCAAGCCCTGCCAGCATGACTGCATTGAAAAGAGTGGTGCTCACTTGGCATACTCCGCCGCCGTAGTCCGGTTCTAATTTGCCGTTTATAATCACCGGCGCTTCCAGATAGCCGTTGTCGGGAGATCTGGCCCCCGTCGTATCATTGTAGGAGAACCGTTCCCCCGGCTGAACCACGGTACCGCTGATCGATCCTGCAGAAATCTCAATGTTTCTGCTTCGGTTCGGATTATAACCGAAGTATGTCGTATATTTTGCCAAAACAGTATTAAATTTAGCAGCCTCTTCTGATGTGATATTCGGTTTCTTTTCTTCCGTAACAGGAAGTTCTACCTTGGGAAAATCGGCATCGGCGAGGGAATCTCCCACCACCTTCATCAGCTTATCTTCATCTATTTTTAAATATGGGATACCCGCGGAAAAAGTGACCGAGCCGTCATGATTAAAAACAGGCATCGGTTCCTGCACCGATTTTCCGTATTTATCACTTAATTCGCCTATCTTTTCTTTCACGGCACCCGCATCATACACCAAGAGGGATCGTTCCGTACTCCCCGAAAGAAGCGTTTTCCACCGGACAAGCCAGTCAGACAAAAGGTTTCCGCTTCTGCCGACAGACAATACATCTTCTATTTTGCTTTCATCATAACGGGCTCCCAAACTTTCCAATGTCCACTCTTCCCGTATTTCACCATGAGTAAGCAGCAGCTTGCCCGTCTTCAGCTTTTGATTTTTATCCTTTATAAGAGAAACCAGTTCTTCTCTTCCCATGCCTCCTACAGATTTACCGTTAAGACGCATGCCGGGTATCGCCGCATCCTGTTTTACCCATAAAAAAGGGGCTGCCCCTGCGGCAATTATGGCAGCTATTACTGCACCTGATATAATTTTTCTCATTATAAACCAAAAACCCTCTTCCCCAACTCTGAAGATATTACTTGCGAAGACAATACTTCAGTAATAAATCTTTCAAACCATCATTTCCCTTAAACCGGAGATCAAACTGATAATCAAAAAGTTCCAAGAGAAACCATTCCGCTTCTTCTTCCGTCACTTTTTTCGCATCTTTCACTAAATAATCCAACCCGTAATGATTTTTTATATCCAGCATTTTCTGCATTTTCAAAACAGGTACTTTATTTCTTTGCATTTCTTTCAGCATTTTTATTTTTCTGAAACGGGATGCTAAATAGCCGACGCTCTTAATCGTTTCCTCCGGGTTTCTGAATACTTTTTCCGCACTCTCTAAAATGACGGAAGCTTTTTTATCCAGCAAAGAGTCGGTAAAACGGAATATCCCCTGATCCATATAATCGGGAAGCGCCGCCTCCAGAAGTTTTCGGGAAATCGATTGTTTTTCCCCTGCCATCAATACAATTTTATCACATTCTGTTTGCAAAAGAGGTTTCGAAAGTACTTCCCACGCTCTGAGCACTTCTTCCAGATACATGCGGGCTTCCGGTTCCACCCGCTTTCCTTCTTTCATAAGAAGTTGTACCATAAAAGATGCACCGTTCTCAGGTTTCATCAGGCTGCATTCTTCTCCTTTGCAGACAAGAAGTATTTCTTTCACGGTTTTTATTCTTTTGTCCAATACATCAAAAACGGTAAAAATCACAAGAACATCAGATGATAAATTTTTTAAAAGAAGAATAAAATCTTGAAATGCCGTCTCTTCTTTTTTATTGCTCAATTTCCTCTTTAAAAAAAAGGGGTCTTCTATCACCACTGCCATTTTAGAAGAAAAAAGAGACTGTCCTTCAAGCATATTCTTATATTCCGCATAACTTCCCGGCGGTTCCAGAACCGTCACATCAGGATCTTCATTTTTGAAATAGCTTTTTATGATTTCTTCTTTTCGTATACTGACGGATACCCTGTCATTGCCGTAAAGAATTCTGCAATTTTCTCCCGCTCTGCCTGTTACTGCCATAGTTTCATCTCACTTCCGGTACTTCCCGGTTTCCACCCTTTATCGGTGAATTTTATTTCTACCATACCGTCACGGATTGTTTCATACACGGGGCATCCGTAAAGGAGAAAAGCTTCCGTATCTTCCCCCGCCATAGCTCCTTTTCCCGTATAAACCGCCATTTCCGGCTTTATTTCTTTCAAAAAAGAATATTCCACCTGCCCTTCGAAAGGATGAGCACCGCCGATCCATAAGCCGTGCTTCTCCTGCCGCCGATTTTTTCCCGTCCCGCCTGCGATATAAACAGAACGATCCTTATTTGAAATATCTAAAGAAGTCCCGTCGATTCCGATGCGGATTCCGTTTTTTAATCGGACGGTACCGTTTTTTAAATACCTGACGGTCCCGGAAAAATCATCATTTAATTTCAGCGGCTCTCCGAGCATCCAAATTTCTTTTACGGGAATTTTCGGATAGGTTATTTTTCCCTTTTCCCCATTTTTTCCGCAGAGTATGAGTATATCTGCATCAAAAACTCCTTCATATGATAAAAAGGAAGAAAACTCATCCGTATTTCTCTTTGAATAAAAGTCGCTGTACTTATAATAAATGATTTTACACTTTTTGGATATAATCAAAATTCCTCTATCCGATCCCAGTTCGGGAACAAAAACCGACGTTTCCGGCTTCAGGAAACTTTCAAGCACACATAATAAAATCAGTATTCCTGTGCATATCTTTACGGCAAAAATACCTTTGGTAAAACTTTTCCATTTGCCTTTAAAATAAAAAATCGATATCAATGCATAATAAGAAATCATTTGCAGAATCGTCATACCGCCCAGCCGGATCGAAGCATTCGGCAAAGAGGCAATCAGGTTGTTAAGCATGAGTCCGAAACCGAGCAAATAATCGGCACCGTATAATACTCCGATCGCCAGCGGCTTGATGAGAAAAGAAAGGATAATGGCGGACAGTCCTGCAATGATGACACATTCCAGAAGAGGTGTCACCAGCAAATTGGCAGGGATGAAATACAGCGGGAATACGTGAAAATAATAGAGAATAACAGGAACGAGCAATATTTGTGCCGATAATGAGAGGGCCGCTCCGTCTTTTATCCATGAAGGAATTTTCGGGACGGATGAAAATAAACCTGACAGAGGCCGATAAAACAATAAAATTCCCGCAGAAGCCAAGACGGAAAGCTGAAAACTGATATCATACAAATAATAGGGATTAAAAAGGAGCATTCCCGATACGGCAGCGCCGAGAAGATTTAACGGTTCTCTGTCTCTTTCCGTAAACACCGCAAGGACTGTCAAAATTCCCATGACAGATGAACGGACGACGGGAGGGACGAAACCTGCAATTCCTCCGTATACAAGAACAAAAATTATGGACAAGCCTGCCGTTATCTTTCTCGGGAGTCCCAGATATTTTCCGACAATATATAAAAACCCGAAAAGCAAAACAATGTGCGAACCCGACACGGACAGGATATGAATAATTCCCGTCGTTGAAAAAGAGGTTATCACCGATTCGGGGATTTCCGAATAATGCCCTCCGAAAAGAAGTGTCATGAGCACGGGAAGATGTTCTGCTTCCACATAGGGTGCAAATATGGATTTAATTTCTTCCCTGACCGATACGGATTTTTGCAATAGATAATATTCATTGCTGTGGCTGATGAAGGAAATATCTCCCTCCCTTTCTCCATAAATTCTTCCGATGACGGAAAGGCTTTTATACCGTTTTTCCAAATTTATTTTTCCCGGATTTTTATAAATATGAACAGGTCTCAATTCTCCTTTGGCAATAATTTTATCCCCTATTTCATATTTCCCGTGTTTCGACGGATCATAAACATAAACCTTGCCGGATATTTCTTTTTCCTCTCCGTCAGGATAGATGATTTTATCCAAATTGATTAAATAACGGCTATATTCGTTTTCTCCTGCCGTTTCCGTCGGTTCTTCCGCTATCACACCGTAAAAATCACCCTTATGGCCCGCCAGATATAAAGACTGATTCTGCCATAGATTTTCGGCAATTTCCATCCGTATAAAGCCGGCAAAACAAATAAAAAGAGCACTGCCTATATAGACAATACTCTTTCTCTTCCATATATAAGAAATAAAAATCATCGATAAAAGCAGAGCAAGAACAATTCCGCTCCCCAAAAGATTCCATGTAATGAATTCAGCTGCATATATACCGACGGCTAAAAGAATACCGCCGTGAAGCAAAATGTATTTGCCGTTCATAGCACAATTTTTCCTGCGATTTTTTTCATCTTCTCTTCGCCGATGGTAGGCACCTCCTTCAATTCTTCTTTGCTTTTAAACTCTCCGTGTTCTCGCCTGTAAGTAATGATCTTATCCGCCGTTTTCGGACCGACTCCCGGCAAAGTGATCAATTCCGCCTCGCCGGCCGTATTGATATTGACCATGCCTGCCGCCGCTATATTGGTTTGGTTCAGATTGAGCGGAATATAGATCTTCGTTCCGTCTTCTATTTTTTCAGATAAATTTATACTTTCCAAATCCGCATAAGGCAGCAGATCCCCTGCTTTTTGTACCGCTTCATACAAACGGCTTCCTGCCGGCAGTTCATACACTCCCGGTTCCCGTACTGCTCCCACCACATAGACAAGAGCCGTATCATTTCTCCCCTGCTCTGCCTCGTTTGTAATTTCAACCACTTCCGCATCATTTTCCGCCGCTGATTCACCGTCGGGATAATACAGGAAAAGACCGCCGATAGAAAGCGCTGCAAAGATAATGATGCAAAGTAAAATATACTTTCTGTCCTGTATTTCCATTTTATCCCTCACCCTTTTCCCAAAATCAACCTATTGCAAAAAAGGAGCCTGAAAAGACTCCTTCTTATTGTTATCGGTTCTGATGTATTATTTATTATCTTCCGGTCTCGGAACGGCTGCATTGGAATCAATCAGGCTCTGCCGGTTTTTCTTCAATGTATCCAGCATATTTTCCATATTTGTTTCTACATATTTTAAAACGTCCGTGGCATATGTAACGGAACTGTTGCGTAATTCTTCGGCAGATCGGTTAGCAGATGTCACCACTTCATTGGCTCTTTCCTGTGCCTGTTTGACCAATTCGCTTTCTTCCGTAATGCGGGCAATATAATCTTTTGCCTGTGCAATAGTGTCATCCGCCTTCTTTTCTGCATCCAAAAGAATACGTTCCTTGTCGGCAACGATACGTCTTGCATTTTCCAATTCATTGGGAAGTGATTGATTAATCGCATCGATCAGTCTCTCGATCTCATCTCTGTCTACCATCTTTTTATTTGTAAATGGAACATCGCTTGCATTTCCAATTACATTTTCCAATTCTTCCAGCAGTTTTCTTGTATCCATTTTACAGCCTCATTTCTTTATGGAATTCAATTTCTTTTTAAGCATGTTCTCTACATAAGGAGGAACCATATGGGAGACATCGCCCCCGAAATATGCCAATTCTCGGACCCCTGTAGAAGACAGATAAGAATATCTGCCGTCTGTCATAAAAAATGCCGTTTCCAAAGTCGGATCGATTTTCTTTATCATCAGTGCCCGTTGGAATTCATATTCGAAATCACTGAATGCCCGAAGACCGCGGATCAAAAGATGGCAGCCTTTTTTTGCAGCATATACATTCAATAAACCTGTCGATGTGTCCACTTCCACATTCGGTATATCTTTGGTTGTCTCTCTAAGCATATCCAGTCTTTCCTCTATGGTAAACATGGCTGCTTTTTTGTTGGGATTGACAAAGACGGTGACAATCAGCTTGTCAACAAGAACCGCGCTTCTTCTGATAATATCCAAATGCCCGTGTGTAACCGGATCATAACTTCCCGGACAAATAGCAATTTTCATGAACTTTCTCCCTCAGCATCCCGGCAAAGCAGATAACTGACAACAGTGTCCCCCGCTTTTTTCTCTTTCCAAACGCTGCATTTCCCTTCCCATAGAGTCATGTCAGGCGGTTCGGACGCAGAATGCTCTGCAATAATAATAGCATTGTCTGCAGGGAGCCTGCAAGCAAATACTATTTTAAGAACTTCATCAATATATCCTTTTTTATAAGGCGGATCCATAAAGATATAATCATACCTGCTGCCTGCCAATGACCGCAAAGAAGAGTGAATATCTCCTGAAAGGACTCTTCCTTTGTCTTCAACATGGCATTTCTTTAAATTTTCACGAATAATTTGTGCTGTCGATTTATCTAAAAATACAGCTACCGCGGCGCCTCTGCTCAGGGCTTCGATGCCCATGGCCCCCGTCCCTGCAAATATATCAAGCACAGCGGTGTCCGCAAGTCCGACATTGGCAAGCACATTAAAGATGCTTTCCCGGACGCGGCCCAAAGTGGGTCTTGTAGTTCTGCCCGCCGGTGCGGTGAGGATAGTCCCCTTGGCTGTTCCGCCGATGATTCTCATAGTAAAATATCCAATTCAAATTATAACATAGATAGGAAATAATGTTTATTTTAATTCAAAAAATATCTTATTCTTCCGATTCCAGATATGTTTCCGTTTCTGCTTTTTTTGCACGGTTCATCAAATTTTCCACGGCTTCCTGCACTGTATGCTCCCCTTTTAACAGTTTGCATACTTCTTCCGTAACGGGCATTTCGATATTTTCTTTCATTGCAATTTCATTGACAAGAAGGGCTGTACGCATTCCTTCCACCACCATATGAGTTCTTTTCGTAATTTCTTTCGCCGTTTTCCCTTTACCGAGCAATACGCCTGCCGCATGATTTCTGCTGTGAGTACTGGTACAGGTGGCAATCAAATCTCCCATGCCGGATAATCCTGAAAATGTTTCTTTTTTAGCCCCGAAATGTACCCCGAAACGGGCCATTTCGACAAGGCCTCTTGTCATGAGGGCTGCCCGGGAATTATCTCCCAGTCGGAGTCCGTCCAACACTCCGCAGGCCAAGGCAATAATATTTTTTAAAGCGCCGCCGTATTCTACACCGCGAATATCATGGCTTCGATAGACACGAAATACGGGGCTCATAAACAAGTCCTGAACGATTTGCACTGCTTCGGGCACTTCCGACGCCGCAACCGTAGCTGCCGGAAGCCCCAGTCCGACTTCCTCCGCATGATTCGGGCCGGAGAGCACGACAATACGATCGGTTATCCCTTTCAGGTTCATTTCTATGACTTCTGAAAGGCGATGTCCCAAATTATCTGCAATTCCCTTGGATGCACAGACAACCACCGCATTTTTTTCTATATAAGGCAAAGATTTTTTTACCGTTTCTTCCACCGCTTTTGAAGGCGTACACAAAATAACGACTCCTGCTCCGGTTACGGCATTTTTTAAATCTCCGGTAATTTTTACATGAACGGGAATGCGAACTCCCGGAAGATATTCCTTATTTTCTCTTTCAATTCTCAGCTTCTCCGCAGTTTCTTCTTTTCTGCAACAGAGTACCAAATCATCATGTCTTCCTGCCAGCTGAGTGATCATGGCCGTTCCCCAGCCGCCGGAACCAATCATGGTAATTTTCATCTTATTCCTTCTTTCCCTGTGTAATAGGTGCTTCCTCCCCTCGAAGAAGTCTTTCTATATTATCTTTATGTTTTACTATAACAATAAGAGCTGCAACAGCACTGAATATTTGATAGGCCGGAGGCTCCCCCATCAAAAAAATGACAAGAGGCACTACCGGAGCGGAAATAATCGATGCAAGAGAAACGATCTTTTTCCATCGGAATACGATAAACCAGACGACAAAAGCCGCCAAAGTGGCAAGTGGAGAAATATAAGTAAACGCCCCCACTCCGCAAGCAACACCCTTGCCGCTTTTGAATTTGAGGAATACGGACCAGTCATTCCCGATAACCGCAAAAAGCGCACAAAGCAGAACGATCCAGGGATCGGGCATTCCAAGGTAAACAGCAAGCATTCCTTTAAAGAAATCTCCCAAAAACACGGCCAGTCCGGCTTTTGCACCGAGTGTCCGATATGCATTGGTAGCTCCCACATTTCCGCTGCCCGTCTTCTTTAAATCTACACCGTAAAAAAGTTTGCCGATGATATAACCGGTCGGTACGGCTCCAATAAAATAAGCCAGAATGACAATCAACACGGAAGCCGTCACAATTCGTCACCGTCTTTTTTACTTCTTACCACGATACGGATCGGAGTTCCTTCAAAAGAAAAGGCTTCTCTCAAACGATTTTCAATAAAGCGCACATAGGAAAAATGAATTAAATCCGCATGATTGACAAACATGACAAATGTAGGAGGCCTTATCCCTACTTGAGTCATGTAATAAATTTTTGCCACTCTTCCTCCATGTGCGGGGGGCGGATTTACTATTTTGGCATCTTCCAGAAGATCATTTAAAACTGATGTGGAAATGCGCATAGATTGCTGTTCTGCCACATTATAAATCATGTCGCCCAAGCGTTGGATTCTTTGTTTCGTCATGGCCGATCCGAAAAGCATGGGGATGTATGGAGCAAAAGGCAGGCCGTCCCGTATTTCTTTTTCGAAAGATACGATGGTATTGGTTTCTTTTTCAATCATATCCCATTTGTTTACCATGATGATAAGCCCTTTTCCGGCTTCATGGATATAACCGATGATTTTTTTATCTTGTTCGGTCAGCATATCCTTGGCATCCAGAACAAAAATGGCTACATCACAATTGTCGATGGCACGGATGGAACGAATGACACTGTATTTTTCCAAAGGTTCTTCAATTTTGCTTTTTCGCCTCATCCCTGCCGTATCAACAAGGATGAAGGTTTTTCCCTTATATTTCCAAACCGAATCGACCGCATCTCGGGTCGTTCCCATTTCATCCGCCACCAAAGATCTTTCATATCCGAGAAGAGAGTTGATCAATGTAGATTTTCCCACATTGGGCCGCCCTACTATAGCAGTACGGATAATGTCGGGAGAATCGTGTTCTTCTGCCGGCGGAAATCCTTCCGAAATTTTATCCAGCAAATCACCGAAACCCAGACGATTGACTGCGGAAACCGGTATCGGATCCCCCAGTCCCAGCGAATAAAATTCATAAATTTCCATTTCCTGATTGGTGCTGTCTGCTTTATTGACACATAAAACGACAGGCTTCCCCGTTTTTCTCAGCATTCCTGCAATGATTTCATCATCGGAGGTCACTCCTGCACGGACATCCGTGACAAAAAGGATCACATCCGCTTCTTCCATTGCCAGTTCCGCCTGCTGTCTGATGCCGCCGGAAATATGATCTTTCTCGTCTCTAAATTCGATACCGCCTGTATCAATCAATGTAAATTCTCTGTTGAGCCAGCGGACATCACAATAGATTCTGTCTCTGGTAACCCCGGGAATATCTTCCACGATGGAGACACGTTTTTGGGCAAGGCCGTTAATAATGGTCGATTTACCAACATTAGGCCTTCCTACTATAGCTACAAGAGGCTTACTCATTCTTTCCTCCCTTTATTTAAAATATCCGTAAGGGCATAAAATCCCATTTAATACTATTTTAAAGGTTGCATGACGATAGATCAATACTGCCAAGGAAATGCTCGAAAATACGGCAAGATAAAAACTCCGGAATCATCAGAAATCCGGAGTTTCATTTCATTTTTTCAATTGATTATTCTTCTGTTTCTTCTTCTTTTTCATGAGCAGGCGCATCTACAAGAGAAAAACTGATTCTCTTACGAGCTTCGTCAATTCCGATGATACGGACATGGAGAACATCTCCGACCCGGCAGATGTCGCTTGTTTTTTTGTTGTGATCCTGTGTCATTTCATTGATATGGAGAAGACCGGTCAGGCCGTCTTCCAATTCAACAATGACTCCGAATTCAAGAATTTTTACGACTTTGGCTTCCACCACATCGTCTATTTCGTGATCATTCACCGCTGTTTCCCACGGATTGGGAAGACATTCTTTATGACTGAAAGAAATTCTCTGCTTTTCTCTGTCAAAAGATTTGATCTTTACATCGATTTCCTGATCCGGCTGAAGAACATCTTCTACCTTTGAGATCTTTTTCCATGAAATGTCAGAAATATGAAGAAGGCCTTCTACACCGCGAAGAGCGATAAATGCACCGTAGGGCATAATTTTCTTAACGGTGCCCTTAAGAACCTCACCGTTTTTGTAAGCTTCTTCAATGACATCCAGTTCATCGGTACGTTGTTCTTCCAACACTGCTTTTCTGGAAAGTACCAGACGATTCTTTGTGCGATCCACTTCGAGAATTTTTGCTTCAAACTTCTGCCCCACCAAATTCTGAAGGGAGTGAACGAAACGAAGATCCCCTTGGGAGAGCGGGATGAAACCGCGCAGTGACTTAAGCTGTACAAGCAGGCCGACTTTGATAGCTTCGATACCTTCGCATTCCACAGCTTCATTTTTGTCAAATGCTTCCTGGGCAATATCCCAGTCTGCCAGACGGTCAACTTTGATCTTGGAAACGAAAATGGTGCTGTCTTCCTTGATTCCGCTGACTACCTGCACCCGAAGCGTGTCTCCCGCTTTCAATACATCCTTAAGGGATGCGGGTTCCGGATAGGAGTATTCATGGATCGGGAGTACGGCTTCAGTCTTGTATCCGAAAGAGATCCAAGCTTTATCATCATCGACATCGACTACTGTACCGTCAACAACACTGCCTTTGTGTACGTCCAGATTCATTTCCTCCTGCTCCAGCATTTCATTCATGTCTTCCATAATTAAAACTACCTCCTCTATGATCCAGTCCGGCGTTGATGCACCGGCGGTGATGCCAATCTTATCGTAACTGCGAAACCATTCCGGTTTTAATTCTTCTGCTGTTTCGATGTGATGGGTAACAGCTCCTTCTCTTCGGCAAACTTCCACCAGTCTGCCGGTATTGGCACTGTTGCGGCCGCCGATTACAATCATTACATCTACATTCCGGGCCAGCTCTTTGGCAGCCGTCTGCCGCTCGGCCGTTGCATTGCAGATGGTTTTGTGGACCGAAACGGAGTCCGCTTTGCGAGAAATCGCTTCGATCAACTCATCTGCCAATGTCAAGGAAAATGTAGTCTGAATAACGATATGGGCTTCTTTCACATGGGGGAGCGCTTCCGCATCTTCTTCTGTCTCTACAATGACGGGATGCTCTCCGGCCCACTCAGCTACGCTCAGCATTTCAGGATGCTTTTTTTCACCGACAAGTATAATCGTTTTACCTTCTGCCGCCAAATCTTTTACAATCATTTGGTTTCTTTTTACAAAAGGACAGGTGGCATCAAGTAAAACCGATTTTTTGCACTTAAGGTTATTATAGCACGAAGGTCCTATACCATGCGAACGAATAATGACCGCTTCATCCGTTATATCATCTGCACTGTTTACAGGAGGAATTCCCTTGTCGGCCAATTTTTTTACCACTTGGGGATTATGTATGATCGGTCCCAGCGTGACCGTTTTTCTTCCGGAAAGTGCAGCTTTCTCCGCTATTTGCATGGCTTTGCGAACTCCGTAACAAAATCCCATAACTTTCGATTTGTATATTTCCATTTTTTATTCTTTCCGTTTTTTATTTGTATATAAACATGTTCGGGTGTTGACTATAAAAAAATTCTTTTCTATTTACTCCCTAATTTTTCTTTATAGTTATCCCACAACATCTGAATTTCATTTTTCACAACATCATTTAGGTCCTGTACCGCTTTATCATCGGCTTTTTGCTTTTCTACTTTTATAGGTTTCCCGATCAAAACCGCAAGCGCTCCGTTTTTACGGGGCATATCCTTCGATCCTATCACCGCCACAGGGATGACCGGTGTTCCCGTCATCAATGCCAACGAGGCCATACCGGAATGAAATGTTCCGAGTTCCTCTTTTTTGATCCTCGTTCCTTCCGGAAATATTCCCAAAGCATTTCCTGTTTTTAATTCTTTCATCGCCCTGCGGACGGCCGTTCTGTCGATGGCGCCTCTTTTGACGGGAAATGTACCGAACTGTCTCAAAATCCATCCGAATACCGGATTTTTAAATAATTCTTCTTTTGCCATATAATGAACAACCCGTGTCGTAATAGCCACGCCCACCAAAGGCGGATCGAAATAGCTTTTATGATTAGGCGCTATAATTACGGCGCCTTCTGAAGGAATATTTTCTCTTCCTTCCACATGAAGACCGTAAAATCCGAGAAAAATGATATTTAAAACAAATCTTACTATTGCATAAAAAATTTTCTTAACCATGGCTGCTTCCATTCATTGTACAGAAATCATTTGAATTTTTTTACGGCAAACTCCGACGATCGCCTCTGCCGTTTCTTCCAGCGTCATTTCGCTGTTATCAAGCAAAATCGCATCTTTTGCCTGCTTCAAAGGAGATACTTCCCGATGGCTGTCTTGAAAATCTCTCTCTTCAATTTCTTTTTCAATTTCTTCCACCGTGATGTCCGGACGAGTCTCTTTCATTTCTTTAAAACGGCGGAGTGCTCTCGTGTGAACGGAGGCGGTTAAAAATATTTTTACATCCGCTTTGGGAAGAACCGTCGTGCCGATATCTCTTCCGTCAAGTACGATTCCTCCTTCCGCCGCCTGTTTCCGCTGTATTTCCACCATGGCTTTTCGCACGCCTGCGATAGCGGACACGGAAGATACCCGGGCAGATACTTCCGGATTTCTGAGAAAATTCGTTACATCTCTGCCATTTACAATCACATGCATGGCATCGTCAGAAGGTTTTACTTCCAGATGAAGGCTTTCCGCCAGCTTTATGATGTCTTTTTCTTCCGTCAGTCCTCGTTGTAAGACTTCATAAGTCACTGCCCTGTACATGGCACCCGTATCGAGATAAGCGTAGCCCATACGGGCAGCCACTATTTTTGAAACACTGCTTTTGCCCGCCCCCGCAGGACCGTCAACGGCAACAGATATTTTATTCATCTTTATCCTCCCTTGCAGCAGAAAGAGCCGCCACTCTTCCCGTAGAAAATGCGGCCTGCAGATTATATCCTCCCGTAAAAGCATGAATATCCAGCACTTCTCCTGCGATATATAAATTTTTTATCAATTTGGATTCCATGGTGGAAGAATTGACTTCCTTTGCGGATATACCGCCGGCCGTTACGATCGCTTCTTCTATGGGCCGGGTTTCTTTGATCGTAAGCGGCAGATTTTTAATGGTCTGTCTTAATTTGACTCTTTGGACTTTTTTTAATTCCGCCGCAGGCAAATCTTTCGGAATCTCCGCTACAGATAGTACCACATCAATCATTCTTTGCGGCAGCAGTTCCTGCATGGCATTTGCCATTTGTTTTAACCGATGCTTTTCAAAATCCCGAAGCAGTCGTTTATCCAGTACTTCTTCCGTCAAAGCAGGTTTCAAATCGATTGCCCCGCTGACTTTATATCCTTGAGAAAGCCAAAGTGATACGGCATCACTTTGTGTCAAAACGATCGGACCGGATATCCCGAAATGAGTGAAAAGCATTTCTCCGAAAGCTTCCGTTTTTCTTTTTCCCCCTGCCGACAAGGAGAGTGTTACATTTTTGAGGGACAATCCCTGCAGCATTTTGCAATAAGATTCTTCACAAACAAGAGGAATCAGAGCGGGCCGTATGAGAGTTATGCTATGACCCGCCTCTTTTGCCAAAATATAACCTTCTCCTGCCGATCCCGTGCGGGGATAAGATTTTCCGCCGGTGCATAAGATAACGGCATCTGCCTCATAGATACCTTTTTCCGTTTTTACTCCGACGACTTTTTTATCTTTTGTCAATATGTGCAAAACCGGTTCTTTCAAATGGAGACGGACATGCTTTTCATATAAAAGATCCATGAAAAGATGGCGGACTTCCTGAGCATCGTCGCTTGCAGGAAATACCCGTCCTCCCCGTTCCACTTTTGTTTCCAGTCCCCAACCGTGAAATAAATTCAGCAAGTCCTCATTGGAAAACTGTTTGTACGCACTGAAGAGGAAATTTCCGTTTCCCGGTGTTTTAGCGATAAAATCGGAAATAGGGGCTGCATTGGTAATGTTGCAGCGGCCCTTTCCTGTAATTCCCATTTTCAGGCCGACTTTATCCATTTTTTCAAAAAGGAAGACCTCCGCTCCCTCGTCCGCTGCCGTGACGGAAGCTAAAAGACCGGCCACACCGCCGCCTATGACGGCGATTTTTTTATTGGTGGAGCGCATATAATTTTTTTACTTCCTCCTTCGTCAGCTGACGGTAATTTCCACGGGATACATCCAATGAGAGAAAACTGTATCTCACCCGTCGCAGCTCAAAAACAGGGAAATGATACACTTCCATCATTTTACGGATTTCTCTGTTTTTCCCTTCATGAAGAACCATTCTTATACGGGTTTTATTTTTTTCTTTGTCATAATCAAGCACTTCTATTTCACAAGGCGCCGTTACACCGCTTTCGATTTTTACGCCCTGTTCCATTTTCTTTGCCAGTTTTTCCGAAAATTTTCCCCGCAGAACCACTTCATATTCTTTCGGAACTTCATGGCTCGGATGAGTCAGTATATAGTCAAGGTTTCCGTCATTGGTCATCAAGAGCAGACCTTCCGAGTGATAATCCAGACGGCCCACGGGAAAAAGCCGTTCAGATCGGAAGAGCACA
>ERZ506960.236-NODE-236-length-31811-cov-5.35603_pt1 | contig 31811 bp, 33 predicted proteins | sample MGYA00513170_ERZ506960 | MGnify/ENA metagenome assembly ERZ506960
TGCTCTTCCGATCTAAATGGCGGACAGCGGCACCGTGACGATTGCAAGCCATACACTGAGCCATCCGATGCTGCACAATTTAGGAACAAGACAAGAAAAAGAAAATGAAATCATAGGCGCCAATAAAGCGTTAAAATATCGTTTGGGTATCGATAATCCGTGGATTGCTTATCCCTATGGAGACTATGATGAAGAAGTCATCGATATCTGTGTCAAAGCAGGCCTGAAAATGGCAGTGACTACCGACTCGGGCCGCGTCCATGCAGGAAGCTATCCTTATGACCTGAAACGTGTATATATCGGAAATAATGTGTCCCTCACCCGTTTTGCGGAGAGGCTGACCAATGATAATTATGCACCTTTATAAAGGCGGAAAAAATGAAAAAAATTTTTCACAGTCTCACCTTCAAATTTATCATTGTCACTCTGATTTTCTTTATAGTGACATCCCCCATTGTTGTTTTATTCGGCCCTTTCGGTAATTTAAAAAGAGCCGTGGTGGGAGCCATCATGCGTTCCCGCCATCCTCATTACATCACGTGGCTCTTCAGCCAAGAGGAATTGAACAGCATTTTAGGGGTGGTAAAGACGACGGAACAGACAAAGGTACTGTCTTTCAAACCGAGAACGGATCCTACCTTGTCTTTGCAAAAAATTGAAACCACCCGCTTTGTAGGATATCTTTTGGAAATACCGAATCCGAAGCGCGTAGAAGTGGCAACGGCGGCAGATATTCGCGAAAAAGGAGATACCACCAGCCATATTGCGAAAGTTAACAATGCAGTGGCTGCCATCAACGGCGGAGGATTCTATGATCCCAACGGGACGGGAACGGGCCGTCTGCCTTACGGATTTATTCTCCATGAAGGAAAGTATCTTTTAGGGGAACAAGTCGACGATGAAGAAGAAGTGGATTTTATCGGTATGACGAAATCGGGCAATCTGATTGCCGGCACATATAATAAAAAAGAACTCCGTGAATTGGGAGCCGTGGAAGGTCTTACTTTCGGTCCGCCGTTGATTATGAACGGGAAAAAAGTCATCCGCAGCGGCGACGGAGGCTGGGGAATCAGTCCCCGTTCCGCCATCGGCCAGAAAAAAGACGGGACCGTGATGTTCCTCGTCATTGACGGGCGCCAGCCGGGATACAGCATCGGTGCCACCTTGGTGGATGTACAAAATATCATGTTTGAAAAAGGCGCTTATATTGCGGCGAACTTGGACGGAGGGTCCAGTACGACCCTTTACTATAACGGAAATGTAGTGAACAAACCGGCTGATCTTTTGGGAGAAAGAATGATTCCCACTGCTTTTATTGTCAAATAGGAGGCACAGTGAATAAAAAAACATCAGCTTTTATCGCTTGCTGCATCTTGGGGATAGGCGTGCAGGCCGCAGGATATATTTACCTTGATCAAGTCTTGTTTGCACCTCTCTCTGCCGATGATTACAGTGTTTCCGATGCAAAAGAACAGACAAGGGAAGCTTTGGACAAGGCGGGGCGGTTGCTGTTTTCATCAGTCAGTGTCAAAGGAAAGGCTTATTATTCCCACGACTACCACTATATGGCGGATGTATCGGAAGATGAGGTCATCATTTATAATTCGGACAGTATCCGTACGCCTCAGCGGGTGGATCTGAAAAATCAGGGAGTTTCATTTTTCCAGTGGATGCCTGACAGAAATCTGGCGCTTATGGCGCTCTATCCCATTCGATGGCGCGGAGGCCGCTGGGATGTGACTTTGGCAAGGTATAATCCGGAAGGTACGACTCATGAATCGGATGCGCCAATCCAAGATCTGCCGCGAAATGCAAAAATTGTAGATGTGGCTTATTCGACGGCGACCAATGCGGTATATATGAAAATGGAACTGGGGACGGGGCTTCACCGTATTTACCGAACCGACGCCAACTACGATACACGACGCATTTATGTACAGACTTCCCATATCGGGAAAATTGCCGTCTTTTATGATGAAGATAAATTTTTCTACGACGACAGCCAGAGAGGAATCATGTATCTTTTTGACGGAGATGACAGCGGTTGGCGCGTGATTTCTCCGCCGGGGCGGTTTCGTCTGATCGGACTCGGGCAGGATAAAACCATTTATGCGGTCAGGCTGAATTCCAAAGATGAAGTGGTCGGCTACTATACGGGACGCCTCGGCATCGGATTTGACGAAGTAAAAGAATTGGACACGCCCATAGATTTCAACTCCGTTACAGTCCATATGATTGAAGAAGCGGCAGAGGAAGCAGCGAAAAAAGAAACGGCTGCGGAAGAACCAAACCGGTAATCAAGGAAGCCCGACAATATACGGGCTTTTTTTGTGAAATTAATTTTTATAATAAAACAGGGCTGTAAAAATTTGATATAATTAAAAAAATAAATAAGAGGGAGAATCTATGGGAAAAATAAAGACCGGAGATGACAGGCTTATTGTGGCTTTGGATATGGCTTCTCCGAAAGAAATGAAATCGATTGTAAAAGAACTGGGAGATTCCGTTTCCTTTTATAAAGTGGGAATGGAACTGTATTATGCTGCGGGGAATGATGCTGTTTCATGGCTCTGTGATAAGGGAAAACAAGTATTTCTTGATTTAAAGTTATATGATATTCCTCACACGGTGGCACGGGGAATTTCTTCCGTCGCCGATCTGGGAGCCTCGCTTATCACAATTCATGCCGGCGGCGGGCGGATGATGATGGAGGCTGCGGCAAAAGCGGCTCACAAGGCGAAAAACCGCCCGAAAATATTGGCGGTGACCGTTTTGACTTCTTTTGATGATGTACTGTGGAAAGAAACGGGAGAAAATCTTTCCATCGGAGAAAAAGTACTTCATTTGGCGAAATTGGCGAAGGAATCGGGCGCGGACGGCGTCGTGGCATCTCCGAAGGAAGCAAAAGCCATCCGTGAACTTTGCGGTCCCGATTTTGAGATCGTAACCCCCGGAATCAGGCCCGCTTTTGCATCGGCAGATGATCAAAAAAGAGTGGCAACACCGAAGGCGGCTTTGGAATCCGGGGCATCCAGGCTTGTCATAGGAAGGCCGATAACACAGGCGAAAGATCCGAAACAGGCCTTGGCCATGATTTTAAAAGAAATTAAAGGAGAATAATGATGGAAAAAGATGCAGAATCTTTATTGAGGGAGACAAAAGCCATATTGGAAGGTCATTTCCTTTTGACAAGCGGACTGCACAGCTCGCTTTATGTAGAAAAATTTAATGTTCTTCAACATCCGGAATATACGGAAGAACTTTGCCGGATGATTGCCGATCATTTTAAGGATCAGGGAATTGTTACGGTCATCGGACCTGCTACGGGGGGGATCATTTTATCCCAAGTGACGGCAAGGCTGCTGGGAGTCCGTTCTATTTTTACGGAAAGAGAAAACGGAAAAATGACACTTCGCCGCGGTTTTCACATTGATCCGGGAGAAAAAGTCCTCCTTGTGGAAGATGTAGTTACTACGGGAGGTTCCATTCGCGAAGTTGTGGATGTAGTCAAAGAAGCAGGAGGAGATATTGCAGGAATCGGTCTCTTTGTGGATCGTTCCGGCGGGAAAGCGGATTACGGAATTCCTGCAGAAAAAGTATTTCCTCTGGTACGGCTGACTGTTCCGACTTATACGCCGGAAGAATGCCCTCTTTGTAAATCCGGTGTGGCACTTACGGAAAGAGGAAGCCACCATCTGAAAAAATAAAAACAATAAAATAAAATTGACAAAATAAAAAGACGGCGGAAAGGCCGTCTTTTACTATGGATTTTTATATGAAACTTACGAGGATGCTTCCTCCGTTAATTCGCGGATCAGATTATGAACCGTGGTTATCGTTTTAATCTTATAAGCATTGGCACCGCAAAAAATCAGCGCATTGTCCACATCTCCCCGAACGGCACGGATCAATGCCATGGTGATGCAGTAAGGAGTCGTTTTCGGGTCACAGGTTTTCAAGCAGTGAAAGCAGTTGCTTATGCTTGTACGGCAATTCCTTACTCTTTGTACAAATGGATTTAAAATGGCTCTTCCCGGCATATGGACCGGACTTTCTACAATGGTGATATCTTCTTTTTTTGCATGAATATACATTTCTTTAAAGCTTCTGGAAGCATCGCATTCTTCGGTAGCTACAAAGCGGGTTGCCATTTGTACGCCCGAAAGGCCTAAAGACAAATAATGAGCGATGTCGTTTTTATCATAAACGCCGCCGCCGAAAACAACGGGAATTTTTTTATTGTACTTTTCTTCAAAGCCGCGGACGACAGAAAGAATTTCTTTGATTTCATTTTCATAACCGTCATTTTCATGAAGCTTTATATCTTCTCTTGAATAACCCAGGTGCCCGCCCGCTTTCGGTCCTTCTATGACGACCAGATCGGCCGTCGTCTGATGATGGCGATCCCATAATTTTAAAAGAACACGGCAAGATTTGGCGGAACCTATAATCGGAGCGATTTTTGTTTTTGTTCCTCTCACATAGACGGGAAGATCCGCAGGAAGACCGGCACCGGAAAATATGATGTCTGCTCCGTTTTCGACGGCACATTTTGCATAATCGCTGTAATTATATCCTTTTGTCATGATGTTTACACCGAGGATGCCTTCAGGAGCGGTTGCCCTTGCTTTTTTTATATGGAAGGCAAGGGCTCGGCAGTTGGCTTTTATGGTATTTGTACAAAAATCCGGTTCATTAAAACCCGGTTGTGCGGCGGATATAACGCCGATAGCGCCCTCTTTTGCAACAGCGCCGGCAAGGCCCGAAAGGCTGATGCCTATGCCCATGCCGCCCTGTATGATCGGCACGGAGGCGGTGAGTTCTCCTATATGCAGTTCTGGAAATTTCATGATAACCTCAAAATAAAACAAAACAAATAAAATGTATAAGAAAATAAAAACAATTAATTACATGGTTTCTTGTATTTTAGTTTAAATAACGGGTTAAGTCAAGAATATTTTGTACAATAAAATAAAACAAAATATAAATAATTTTTAAAATTGGAAAATGGAAATTCTCATTTGAATGAATAAAAAAATATATCCTCTCCTACTTGCATTTATTTATCATCAGATGATAAAATAATAAAAAAATTAATTGAATTTTTTATAAATTGCAGTAAAAGAATTCAAAAAATACTGTAAATATCGAGTAAATATCGTTATAATATAGCATTATCGGCAGGTGATAAAAATGAGGAAAATCAAACTGAATAAGGAGGAGCGTCGTCATGCGATTGCCGATGTGGTCAGAAATAATCCCTGTTTGACCGATGACGATCTGGCCCGGCAGTTTTCTGTGTCGGCGGCGACCATCCGCCTTGACAGGCAGACTTTGGGAATTCCTCAAATGCGGGAACGGATGGAAAAAGCGGTAAGCGCTCATACGTCAGGTTTCCATGAAGAACTTCAAATTTTAGATTTGGAAAAAGGAAAAAAAGGACTGGCTCTGTTTCATACGACAGAAGCTATGGCAGATATGTCAGGTACGGTTTCTGCGGACCGGTTATACGGTGCGGCAGCAGAATTTGCAGAATCTTTGTCGGGGGAAGTTTTTTCGCCCGTGCAGGTGGGAAATATAAAATATAAAGAACCGGTCGGTCCGGGAGAACAATTGGTGATAAAAGGGAAAATTGCCCTGACGAAGCTGAATAAGAAATATATTTATGTCATCTTCTTAAAGGGGAGCAGCGAAGTATTCAGAGCCAAATTTATCATGGAAGTATCGAACAAATAAAGCGAGGCGTTTTATGAATAAAATTGCAGTAGATGCTATGGGCGGTGATTATGCACCTCTCGAAATTGTAAAGGGAGCGGTGCTGGCAGCGAGAGATTTCAAAATTCCCGTAGTTCTTGTAGGTGATGAAGAACAAATAAAGCCTATCCTTGTCAAACTTCAGGCGGATCGGGATCCGCTGATCGAAATACATCATGCGTCAGAGGTTATCGGTATGGATGAGCATCCGGGAATTGCATTCCGAAAAAAGAAAGATGCATCCATATCCGTAGGAGCCCGCCTTGTAAAAAGCGGAGAATGCGGAGCCCTTGTGGCGCCGGGGTCAACGGGTGCCGCCGTGACGGCAGGCCTTTTAGGAATAGGCCGGATAAAAGGGGTGGAAAGACCGGCTATTTTGACACCGATCCCCAATCAAAAAGGAGGACATACTTTCCTCATCGATTCCGGTGCAAGTACGCAGTCCAAGGCGGAAACACTTCTGCAAAATGCGATTCTCGGCTATGTATATGCCCATAAAGTTCATCATATAGAAAATCCGAAAATCGGCTTGCTCAATATAGGTACGGAAAGTACGAAAGGCAGTTCTGCCGTGACGGAAGCTTATGAATTATTAACCGCCCAAAAAGCGATCCCTTTTGCAGGAAATGCGGAAGGAAGAGACATTATGTCCGGAGAATTTGATGTGGTCGTGACTGACGGGTTTACGGGAAATGTAGTTTTAAAGTTCGGCGAAGGGGCGGCCAACCTGTTCTCTTCTTTATTGAAAGAATCTGTAGAAAAGGGTGGTCTCCGTGCCAAAATCGGTGCTCTTCTCATGAAACCGGCATTGAAACAATATTTTGTAAAACGCCTTGATTATGCGGAATACGGAGGAGCCGTTCTTATGGGGATCAACGGAGGACTTACCATCTGTCACGGAGCTTCTAAAGCCCGGGCGATCAGAAATGCGGTGCATAAAGCCGATGAATTTGCAAAAGCCCGTATCCCCGCGATGATTGAAGAAACACTGAAACAAATAGAAAGCGAAACCGATTAATTTTGAAAAACGATCGGCTGAGGAAAAATAATTGATGAAAAGAAATGGTTCGGCAGGTATTTTAGGAACCGGTCACTATGTTCCGGAAAAAGAATTAACAAATTTTGAACTTGAAACCATGGTGGATACCACTGATGAATGGATCCGCACCAGAACCGGAATTGAAACGAGGCATATTGCATCACCTGAGGAAAATACTTCCGATTTATGTGTCAATGCTGCCCAAAAGGCTCTGGAAATGGCAAACATCACCGCCGAAGAGATAGATTTCGTCATGGTAGCAACGGCATCGCCCGATTATGTCGTCCCTTCAACGGCTTGTCTTGTTCAGAATAAAATGGGGATGACAAAGGCGGGAGCCATGGATATTTCTGCAGGATGTACAGGATATATTTATGCTTTGACAACTGCGGCAAGTATGGTACAGGCCGGTATTTATAAATATGTACTTATCATAGGTGCGGAAATCTTATCCCGTCTGGTGGACTGGCAGGATCGCAGCACCTGTATCCTGTTCGGCGACGGTGCAGGAGCGGCGGTGATCGGCCCCGCTGAAGAAGGATTCGGACTTCTTTCATCGGATCTGGGCTCTGACGGAAGTTTCGGAAATATATTGAACATTCCCGCCAGCGGTGTTGCTGAAAGGGTCAGTCATGAATCGATTGACGATCGCCGCATTTATATCCATATGGACGGGCAAGATGTCTTTAAAGCAGCGGTAAGACATATGGAAAATACGACAATGACAGCTCTCGGTAAAGCGGGACTGACAGGAAAAGATATAGATATGTTCATTGCTCATCAGGCCAATGACCGCATCATCCAGGCTTTGGGAAAAAAATTGGAAATCCCTGATGAAAAATTGTTTGTCAATGTAAATCGTTATGGAAACACATCGGCCGCTTCGGTGGGCATCGCTCTGGATGAAGCAGTGAGAAGCGGCAGGGTAAAACACGGAAACAACGTAGTTCTTACCGGTTTCGGTGCCGGACTCACCTGGGGTTCGGATGTGATGAGATGGATTTGATTTTCCTGTTGTAGAGTATTGGATGAGGTGATATTTTGAAAACAGCATTTCTTTTTCCGGGGCAAGGTTCCCAAAAAGTAGGTATGGTTCGCGATTTATATGAAAAATACGATTCCGTCAAAAAATTGATTAAGGAAGCGGACGATACCTTAGGATTTTCTATTTCTCAAATGATGTTTGACGGACCCGATACGGAATTAATGAAGACGGAATTTACGCAGCCTGCCATTTTGACGGCCAGTGTATGCTGCTTGACCGTTTTAAAAGAGCATGGTATCATTCCTGCCGTAGCGGCAGGGCACAGTTTGGGAGAATATTCCGCATTGGTTGCGGCAGATTCCCTTTCCTTTGCTGATGCAGTTCATACCGTGCATTTAAGAGGGAAATTTATGCAGGAAGCCGTTCCTCTCGGCAAAGGTGCCATGGCGGCAGTCATCGGACTTGATCCGACGAAGATCACCGATATATGCAGTTCGGTTTCCACCGACGACAAACCGGTAGAGGCGGTCAATTTTAACTGCCCCGGCCAAACGGTCATTGCCGGTGAAACTTCAGCCGTGGAAAAAGCTTGCGAAGCTCTTAAAGAAGGGGGAGCCAAGAGAGCAATCATGCTCAAGGTCAGCGCTCCTTTCCATTCCGTACTGATGGAACCCGCGGCTGTAAGATTGAAAGAAGTACTGGACACGATTGAAATAAAAGATGCATCCATCCCTGTGATTGCCAATGTCAATGCAAAAGCGGAAACAGAGGGAGACGAAATCAGAAAAAATCTGATTGCCCAAGCGGCCCATGCCGTACACTGGGAGGAATCGGTGCATACACTGATTGCAGACGGTGCCGGAATTATGATTGAATGCGGCCCCGGCACGGTTCTTTCCGGATTTATGAGAAAGATAGACAAGAGTATTCCGACCCATCATGCGGAAGACATAGCAACGATTGAAGAGACGGTCAATGCATTAAAGGAGGCAAGATAATGGAAGGAATCGAAAAAACTGCGCTGGTTACAGGGGCATCCCGGGGGATCGGCCGCGCCATTGCACTGGAACTTGCCAAAGAAGGATTTGCCGTTGCCGTGAATTACGCAGGAAGTAAAGAAGCGGCAGAAGAAGTAAAAAATGAAATTATGGCTGCCGGCGGCAAAGCATTTGTTCTCCAAGGCGATGTATCGTCCTCGGAAGATGTGGACAGAATTTTTAAAACCGTTAAAGAAGAATTCGGATTCCTTGATGTTCTTGTCAATAATGCAGGTATCACAAGAGATTCTCTATTGATCCGCATGAAAGAAAATCAATGGGATGAAGTGCTCGATACAGATTTAAAAAGCGTATTCCTCACGGTAAAGGCGGCAGGAGCGATGATGATGCGCCGTAAGAAAGGTGCGATTATTAATATTGCTTCCGTTTCCGGCATAACGGGAAATATAGGTCAGGTGAACTATTCTTCCGCAAAAGCAGGTGTTATCGGGCTGACAAAAGCGGCAGCGAGGGAACTGGCTGCCCGGGGAATCCGCGTGAATGCTGTCGCTCCCGGATTTATCGTAACCGATATGACGGATAAAATTCCCGATGACATAAAAGAAGGCATGCTCCATTCCATTCCGCTGAATCGTTTCGGCGCGGCGGAAGAAGTGGCAAAAGCCGTCGCTTTCCTTGCTTCCGATGATTCTTCTTATATTACGGGACAAGTTTTAAAAGTAGACGGCGGAATGGTTATGTAATATAATTTAACATGGTATAATTCCATTGAAAGGTGGTGAAAAGGATGGGGACTTTTGATAAAGTAAAAAATATCGTTGTAGAACAGCTGGGCGTCAGCGAAGCTGATGTACAGATCGATTCCACTTTTATTGATGATCTCGGTGCAGACTCTTTGGACATTGTTGAATTAATCATGGCTTTTGAAGAAGAATTCGATATTGAAATTCCGGATGATGCAGCTGAAAAGATTAAAACTGTACGTGATGCAGTTGATTACATCGAAAAGCAGATTCAGTAAGTTGACTGAACCATGGAGGGCTCCGGGAGATTTTCTCCCGGGCGGCCACTATGAGGAGAACACCTCAAAAAAGCGGACGGCTTTTCTCTGCTATCCGTTTTTTTGAGGTTTTGTCCGATATGGGGGATTTTCTTCCATGATTTAGAAAAATAATAATAGAGAGGTGTTTAAAAATAATGGAAAGACGAGTTGTAATTACAGGACTTGGTGCGGTATCACCCGTCGGGATAGGAGTAGAAGCATTTTGGAACGGCCTTCTGGAAGGCAAATCCGGCATCAATGTCATCACTGCATTTGATGCAAGTGATTTTCCCGTGAAAATTGCAGGAGAAGTGAAAAATTTTGATCCGACACTGGCAGGAGATAAAAAGACGATCCGCCACATGGACAGATATTCTCAATTTGCCGTCGCTGCAGCTAAAATGGCGATGGATGATGCGGGACTGGATATGGCAAAGGAAGATCCGAATATGGCAGGTACCGTCATCGGAACAGGTATCGGCGGTATCAATACCATGGAAGAAACAATTGTCCGTATTCAGGAAAAAGGACCGGCAAAGGTCAATCCTTTTGCTATTCCGATGATGATTGCCAATATGGCTTCCGGGCAGGTATCCATTACACTGGGACTGCAGGGGCCGGTTCTGACCGATGTCACTGCCTGCGCTTCCGGTACCAATGCGATCGGACTTGCGGCAAGAACGATCAAATACGGTGATGCGGATATCATGGTGGCAGGCGGTACGGAAGCTGCCGTTTCTCCGACACCCATGGCAGGATTTGCAGCCATGAAAGCGCTGTCCTCCAGAGACTGCCCGCCGGAAGAAGCATCCTGTCCTTTTGATGCCCGCCGTGACGGATTTGTTCTCGGTGAAGGAAGCGGCATTCTTATTTTAGAAGAATTGGAACATGCCAAGAAAAGAGGAGCCCATATTTATGCGGAAATCTGCGGATACGGCTCCAACGGTGATGCTTACCATATCACCGCACCGAAGCCGGGCGGAGAAGTGGCCTATATTTGTATGGAAAAAGCTTTGAAAGATGCAGGAATTAAACCGGAAGAAGTCGATTACATCAACGCTCACGGAACATCAACTCATTTGAATGATTTAAATGAAACATCGGCAATCAAAGAACTTTTAGGCAAACATGCTTATGAAATTCCCGTGAACTCGACCAAATCCATGACAGGCCATTTATTGGGGGCTGCCGGAGCCATCGAAGCGGTGGTTTGCGCTCTTTCTATTGAACATAACAAAGTACATCCCACCATCAATTTAAAAGAAAAAGATCCGGAATGCGACTTGGATTATGTTGCTGAAGGGGCAAGAGACGTAAAAATCAATGTGGCAATGTCAAATTCTTTCGGATTCGGCGGACATAATGCGGTGATAGTCATGAGGCGTTATGAAGAATGAGTCGGATAGAGGCGCATAGTCGGGAGCGTCTGATGAAAATTCGGGAATTTGCCGAGAAAAACGGTATTCCGCTGCAAAATCTCGAACTTCTGAATGTGGCGCTCACCCATACTTCTTATGCCAATGAACATAAAAATGAAGTGATACACGATAATGAACGACTGGAATTTTTGGGAGATGCCGTCCTTGATCTGGTCGTGGGAGAATATTTATTTCTCCGCTTTCCGAGCTGGCCGGAAGGAGAATTGACCAGAGCAAAGGCAAGCGTGGTCTGCAAGACCGCCTGTGCGGAATGTGCCGCCAACTTTCATGTAGGGGACTATATGCTTCTCGGGAAGGGAGAAGAAATGTCCGGCGGCAGAACAAGAGTGTCCATTTTGGGAGATGCTTTTGAAGCCGTCATCGGTGCCATTTATCTGGATAATGACTATCAAGTGGCAGCCCGGTTTATCTTGGGACATATGAAAAAATTTTTAGATCTGATTGATCGGGGAGAATATGACCACGACTACAAAACAGATCTGCAGGAACTGGTACAAAGACAGGGCGATATAGAAATTCACTATGATGTGGTTCATGATGAAGGCCCGGACCATGATAAAACCATCTGGATGGAAATCACCGTGAACGGAAAAGTGCTGGGCAGAGGAATCGGAAAAAACAAGAAGGAAGCGGCGCAGAAAGCAGCTAAAGAAGCCCTTGCCAAAATTCACGAAGGAGAAAAAATTTTCGAAGATAATCCTTGAAGACAGAACGGAGCAGAGGGGACATGGAAACAGGAACAACAGAGAAACTTACGGATCCGGTCAAAATTGTAGAACATATTCGGGATATTTATAAACCCAATCATTTCATGTCGGACTATTTTCATATCCGGATCGATGAGATACGTTGCGGAGAAGTGACGGTCAGTCTGGATACGGTTCCGGAAAAACATACCAATCACAGAGGCGTTCTCCACGGCGGCACTTTGGTGGCTCTTGCCGATTCGGTGACGGGCGTCACCAGTGCATCCGTCGGTGAAGTCGTCGTCACGGCAAGCCTTACGATGACATTTATCCGCAATGCAAGGCCGGGCTCAACACTTCGCGTGAAGAGTCATATCAATCACCATGGAAGATCCACCATAGTCATTGAAGCAGTCATGCTGGATGAAAATGACAAATTAATGGCGAATATTTTAGCCACCATGATGATCGTTGATCATTTTCCGGAAATACCGAGAAAATGGTAAAATAAAAAAATTTTAAAAATTCAAAAAAGCGCAGCGGTTCTGTTGACTGCTGTGCTTTTTTTTGAAAACCCCGTCATTTCTGCCGCATTGATTTCTCTTTTCCGATCTTTCCTTTCATTGCAAACATAAAAAGATTTTCATAAAAAAATATTTTGTCATAAAATAAAAACCTCCGATTTTCGGATTTCATATCCGTCCATCAGAGGCCGCAAGAAGAGCTTTTAATCTTCGATACCCTTCCTTTGAGGTACGCCCTTATCATAATAATGGCGTACTTTTTTCATTTCTGTAATTAAATCGGCATTATCTAAAATATAGGACGGTGCATTTCTGCCGGTGAATACCAGTTCCACATTTTCTTTTCTGGCAGAGAGAATTCTATTTGTGTCCTCTTCCGTTGCCAGATCATACCAGCAGGCCATATTATATTCATCGAGAATTACAAGATCATAATCGCCGGATACAGCCTCCACCGCCTGATTGATACCGTCCAGAATCATATCTCTGTATTCCTTCGGCGGATGCCCCGCGGGATAGACCTGTACATTATCCCCCCATGCTTTAAGCTCCTCCTCCGTAAGCATGCCTTCTTTTGCAATAAAGTAAGGTTTTCCCAATGTGGTTAAAGTGATGCCCGGAAGAGACTGCAAAACCTTTTGTTCCGCATAAGCAAGGGATTTCATAAACTGAATGATCCGTACCTTATGGCCCGCCCCGATGGAACGGATAGCAAGACCGATGGCGGCCGTTGTTTTTCCTTTACCGTCACCCGTGTAAACCTGAACATATCCTTTAGACATAAAAACCTCCGTTCTTATCAAATAATAAACAAACAAATAAAAAGCCCCGCGGCGGGGAATTATTCATCATTATGATACTTATGTTTCTTATATTTCTTATGCATGTAAAAACCGCCGAGGGTAAGAATGAAAAGAATAACAAAACGCAGGCCGTGTTCGGAAAAATGAATCAAATCGTGGCCGAGAACGACTTCAATGACGACGGAAGGAATTTTTCCGATGAGAGAAGCCCGCAGATGCTGCCGCGTAGTCAGTTTTGTCAGTATAGCGACGGCGGTAAAAAGAATATTGGGAGAATAAGGAATGGCTCTTGCCACAGTCATGGCATAGACGGAACCGTACTTATCCAATTTTTCCAACATATGCTTTTTTTCAATAAATTTCCGTGCTTCCGTGCGCAAAAAAATACGGCCGATATGAAAACTCAGCTCGATGCCCACCACTTCACCTATCCAAGAAATAATGATGCCCGGCAAAAGGCCGAAAAGAACACCGTTGACGGTCAGAAAAGGAATGGTAGGGATACCCACAACATTACAGAATATAAGAATTAAAATACTGATCACAAAAGCACCGTAGCCGAAAGAGGAGATATAGTCGGAAAGCCCTTCCATATCACCGGCCAAGGTGAGGTTGACGGTTATATTATAAAATTCGGGGCAATAGGTTTTAATCGAAAAATAACACACTAACGAAGAAAAAAGCAGTATGAAAATTCCACAAAACCTTTTATATGAAGCAGCCATAAGTCTTCCTTATATCGGAGTATAGCCGATAAATGACAATTTATATTTTTGCAGGCAGATGGCCATATATAAAAATAATATCATTATACCTATTTATTATAGAACAAATGCCCTCATCTTTCCACTTTTACGAATAGATATACAAGAAATTAATCTTTTATACCGATATATTTTATTTCATTTTAATATAAATTTTTCAGAGACAGGCAATAATGATCATAAACAATGCTTGCAAAAGTGTGAGTCTGCATATATAATAGTTGCATACTTAATGGCACAGATGGGAAGAATCTGCGGAAGGTCTCAAAGAGAGCTGCTCCTTGGCTGAAAGAGCGGCAGACGGGAAACAGGGAGTCACCCCGGAGCCGGCAGAGAAGTCTGTCCGTTGCGCTCGTTACGCGCAAATGAGTGGTCTTATGACTATTTAGGTGGTACCGCGGAAGTCTCTTTCGTCCTATACGGACGGAGGAGTTTTTTATTTTTAAGGAGTGAGTGATATGGAAGAAGAAAAAGATCTCGGAAAATATGAACCCGGTAAAATTGAACAAAAATGGTATAAATTTTGGGAGGAACAGGGGGTATTTCATGACGAACCGGATCCGGAAAAAGAACCGTACAGCATCGTACTGCCTCCTCCGAATGTAACGGGACAGCTTCATATGGGCCATGCCTTGGATAATACGCTGCAGGATATTTTAATCCGTTATAAAAGAATGCAGGGTTATAATGTGCTCTGGCTTCCCGGAAAAGATCACGCCGGTATTGCCACTCAGGTCAAAGTAGAAAATCAAATAGCCGAAGAAGGGCTGACGAAATATGATCTGGGGCGCGAAAAGTTTTTAGAAAGAGTCTGGGCGTGGAAGGAAAAATACGGAAATACCATCGGAAATCAGATCCGCCGTCTCGGATCTTCCTGCGACTGGAGCCGTGAACGTTTTACTATGGATGAAATTTGCGCCCGCGCCGTCCGTGAAGTTTTCGTTTCTCTTTATGAAAAAGGCTTGATTTACCAAGGATTCCGCATCACAAACTGGTGCCCCCGCTGTCAGACTGCACTGTCCGATATCGAAGTGGAACATGAAAATGAAATGGGACATCTTTGGTATGTCAATTATCCGATAGCAGGCGAAGACGGTTATATACAAATTGCCACCACCCGTCCCGAAACGATCCCCGGCGATACGGCAGTGGCAGTGAATCCGGAAGATGAAAGATATGCTCATTTGATCGGCAAGAAGGTGAAACTGCCGACGACAGATCGGGAAATTCCGATCATTGCCGATGAATATGTTGATATGAAATACGGCACCGGCTGCGTCAAAATCACTCCTGCTCATGATCCGAACGACTTTGAAGTGGGGGAACGGCATCATCTGGAAACGATCATCATCATGAATAAAGACGGTACCATGAATGAAAAAGCGGGAAAATATGAAGGGATGGACCGTTATGAATGCAGAGATGCCATTGTCGAAGATTTAAAGAAATCGGGACTTCTTGTAAAGGTGGAAGAAAAGGAACATGCCGTAGGACATTGTTCCCGCTGCCATACGGTTATCGAACCGCTGACCACCAAGCAATGGTTCGTAAAAATGAAACCCTTGGCAGGTCCTGCAATGGATGCCGTCAAGTCGGGAGAGACGAAATTTGTTCCCGAACGGTTCTCCCGTACATATTTGCAATGGCTTGAAAATATTCATGACTGGTGCATCTCCCGCCAGCTGTGGTGGGGCCATCGAATTCCCGTCTGGTATTGTGATGACTGCGGAGAGGTGACGGCTTCCCGCACTGATTTGGAAGTATGCCCGAAATGCCAAAGCAAACATATTCATCAGGATCCGGATGTACTGGATACATGGTTTTCCTCTGCACTCTGGCCGTTTTCCACCATGGGCTGGCCCGATAAAACACCGGTGCTGAATCAGTGGTATCCCACCTCAACCATGGTTACCGGCTATGATATTATTTTCTTCTGGGTAGCCCGGATGATGTTCATGGCGATGGAATTCATGAAAGAAATTCCTTTCAAATATGTATTCATTCACGGTCTGGTTCGCGATTCCCAAGGAAGAAAAATGTCCAAATCTTTGGGGAACGGTATCGATCCGCTGGAAGTTATCGACAAATACGGTGCCGATGCCCTCCGTTTCACTTTGGTAACGGGAAATACGCCGGGCAATGATATGCGCTTCTATTATGAAAGAGTAGAAGGAAATCGCAATTTTGCCAATAAAATCTGGAACGCTTCCAAATTCACGATGATGAATCTGGATGATTATGATCCTTCCTTCGTGCCGTCAAAAGAACAACTGACCTTGGCGGACAAATGGATTTTAGAGGAACTGGCAGTTACGGAAAGCCGGGTCGGAGAAAGTCTTGACAGCTACGAATTGGGAGCTGCGGCGGACACTATTTACAATTTTGCATGGAATTCTTTCTGCGACTGGTATATAGAAACTGCCAAATCCCGCCTGTACGGTGCTCATAATGATGATCGCAAAGTAACCCAATATGTATTGGTCTACACTTTGACAAGGATGCTTGCTTTGCTCCATCCGTTCATGCCGTTTATTACGGAACATCTTTGGCAGCATTTGCCGCATGAAGGAAAAACTCTGGCAAGAGCAACATGGCCGGTAGCGGAAGAACGGTTCCGTTTCCCGGAAGAAAAAGAACAAATGGAACGCCTTATGGATGCCATCAAAGCTGTCCGCAATATGAGAGCGGAAGCCCGGGTATCGCCCGGCAAAATGTGCCATATCCGGATTGTTCCGCTCCGGGATGATTTGAAAGATTGCATCGAAAAAAATGAAGACTACTTTGAAAAATTGGGACATGTGGAAAAGATCACCCTTCTTCCCGCCGAATCGGATAAACCTGAAAATGCACTGGCCTCTGTTGTTACCGGTATGGAAGTATATTTGGAATTGAAAGGCCTTATCGACACGGAAAAAGAAAAAGAACGTATCGAAAAGAGCAAAGAAGCATTGGAGAAAGAAATGGCCCGTACTTCCGGCAAATTGAATAATAAAGGGTTCGTCGACAAAGCGCCTGCAGAAGTTATCCAAAAAGAAAAGGATAAACTGGCGGAATTTGAAAGCAAAATGAAATCTTTAAACGATCGGCTTGCATTCTTGAAAAATTTATAATGAGCAAAATAAAATGTGGTAAAAGGAGATTTTAATGAATTATACGGAAACACTCTCATGGCTTAACTCCCTCTCCTCTTTCGGAATCAAGCCGGGACTCTCCCGGATGGAAGCAATTCTTGAAAAAACAGGCCATCCGGAAAAATCCTATAAGGTCATTCACGTCACGGGAACAAACGGAAAAGGCAGCGTAGTGGCTATGATTACCAGTGTTCTTGAAAATGCGACGTTGAAAGTGGGGCGTTTTATTTCTCCTCATCTGATTGATTATACGGAGCGGATTTACTTCGGGGGCCATGATATTTCGCAGGAAGATTTTGCAAAAGCCGCAACAGTTATCAAAGAAGCGGCGGATGCGGTCGTGAAAGAAGGCAAAGAAGCACCGACAGAATTTGAAATATTAACGGCCATGGCTTTTTGGGTCTTCCGGGAAGAAAAAGTAGACTATGCGGTGGTGGAAGTCGGCATGGGCGGGCTTTACGATTCCACCAATGTGGTTATGCCGGTGGTATCGGTGATTACCAATGTAGCTCTTGATCATATGCAGTACTTGGGAAATACTCTTCAGGAAATTGCCAGACAGAAAGCAGGGATCATCAAAAAAGGAGTTCCCGTTGTGACGGCAGCCCAGCATGTGGCACTGAAAGAACTGAAAAAGGATGCCCATAATAAAAAATCCCGTATATATTTTTATGGCCGTGATTTTGAAATTGATACAAGAAACAGGTACGGCGCGGGTCAAGTGGTCGTTATTAAAAGAAAAGATGTACCGAAGGAGCAGGAAAAAAGTCTGATTTTCGTTCCTTTTGTAGGGGCCCATCAGGCGGTCAATGCAGCCGTGGCGGTCATGGCGCTAAGCCTTGTCATAAAAGCCGACAACAGAATCAATGAAAATGATCTGCGGGAAGGCCTTGCCCGGGCAAGATGGCAGGGACGCTTTGAGATTCATGAAATCCGGGGAAAAACTTTTGTCATCGACGGTGCGCACAATGCATCGGGGGCAGAAGCATTGAAAGAAGCATTGGAAGAACAGTATCCGGACAAACGGCGGATCATCGTGTTTACTTCTTTGAAAGACAAGGAAACGGAAACGGTGATTCAGATGCTTGTCCGCAAAGGGGATAAAGTATTTGCCTGCACGGCGCCGACGGAAAGAACGAGAACGGCTGCCGAAATCTGCCAAATGATCGATGAACAAAAGATTCAGGCAGATCATGCGGAAGCGGAAAGTGTCATATCCGCCTTGGAAGAAGCCGAAAAAGAAGCCGGTGAAAAGGATATTATTCTCATCTGCGGTTCGCTTTACATTTTGGGCGATGTACTTCCTTGGGTGAGAGAAAAAGAAAGAGATGCCGAAAAGCAATAAAAAACTGCTCCGTTCAGAGCAGCTTTTGCAAAATAAAACCGCCTGCACAGGCGGTTTTATTTTGACTTATTTAATAATTTTCAGCTTTAATGGCAAAGAAAGTCCGGGGATGAGCACATACGGGGCATTCTACGGGAGCTTCTACGGATTCGCAGGTAAAACCGCAGTTTGCGCAGATCCACAATTTCTTTTCGTCTTTTTTAAATAACTTCTCATTTTCTACATTGGCGAGCAAAATTCTGTATCTCTTTTCATGCTGTTTTTCTATTTCTCCGATCTTGCTCAAGAGGAAAGCAATCTGGGGGAATCCTTCTTTTTTTGCAGTTTCGGCAAATGACGGATACATGGAAGTCCATTCTTCATTTTCCCCTTCCGCCGCCATTTGGAGATGTTCTGCCGTGGTTTTCTTTAAATCTCCGACCAGCCAGAACCAAATTTTTGCATGGGCCCGTTCATTGCCGGCGGATTCATCAAAAATATCGGCGACCTGTTCGGACATGGCAGGATCTTTGCGGGCTTCTTGGGCAAACAGAGTATATTTCATGTGCGCCATAGACTCGCCGGCAAAAGCGGAATACAGATTTTTTTCCGTTTCCGTTCCTTTTAATTTTTTCATTTCCTCTTGAATTTTTACTTCGTCCATAATGACCTCCCTGAAAAAATTTATACTCCCTGAGAATTTCTATCTCTTTTATTATTCTACACTAAATTTGTAAAAATTTGGTTAAATCAAAAAAATTCCTTTTTGGCAGATATACACGAATATAGGGAATATCTTTCTTATTTTGTATAAAATTAAAACGTAAATGTAAGTAAAATTTTACACAGAATTTACACATATGGAATATGATAAGGAAAATAATGGAAAGTTTGGGCTTTTGGAGGGTATGTCATGTTCAGTTTGGTCAATAAACATGAAGAGTTTTTTGATTTCTTGGTAACAAATGCCGAGCATTTTCATAAAGGTGCTTTAATGGTCAAGGAGGTATTGCAAGATCCGACAAAGTTGGAGCGCCATGCCAAAGACATGCAGGAGATAGAGCATATGGCGGATACACTCACTCATGAAGTGGCGAATAAGATGAAACATGTTTTTATCACTCCCATTGACAGAGAGGATTTTTATTTGCTCACAAGCAATTTGGATGATTGTGTCGATGATGTGAAAGATGTCCTTTTTTCCCTTCGCATTTACCATGCAGGGTTGGGACAGGAAAAAACTTTGCGAATGGCCGATATATTGGTAGAGTTGTCTGAAGAATTGATCGTTCTTTTCCGACTATTGAAAAATATTGATAAAAATGAGCTGGAACTGACGGAGAGGACAAGAAAAATCAATTCACTTGAAAGTGAAGCCGATACAATTTACAGAGAAGTCATTTCCAATCTTTTTGACGGAAGTCATGATGCCATAGATATTATCCGTTGGAAAGAGATCATGGAAACAATGGAGGACACGGCTGATCAGGCGGAGGCGGTAGGAAACCTGATAAAAGAAGTGGTCATGAAATATGCCTGATATTTATGCGATAGGTCTTGTTATCCTGCTTGCTTTGATTTTTGACTTTATCAACGGGTTTCACGATACGGCCAATGCCATTGCCACTTGTATCGCCACCAGATCGCTGAGCCCCAGGGTGGCGATTTTGATGTCTGCCGTTTTAAATTTTATAGGAGCCATGGTTTCTACGGGCGTGGCAAAAACGATAGGGGGAGAAATTGTCGTTTCTCCGCAAATGGTAGATTCCACTGTTTTGATTGCCGCCATGGCAGCTGCTATTTTATGGAATCTGTTTACTTGGTGGATCGGTATGCCTTCCAGTTCTTCTCATGCACTGATCGGGGGCGTTCTGGGAGCGGTCATCATTTCTTACGGGGCCGGCGCCATTAATTCTCACGGTGTTCTGATGATTGTGGCGGGACTCATCGGTTCTCCCATCATTGCCATCTGCAGCGGCTATGTGGTGATGACACTTTTATTCATGATTTTCAGAAATATCGGGAAATCGAGAGTGAATTATGTGTCTCTCCATGTACAGAATATTTCTGCTGCGGTTATGGCTTTTTCCCACGGATCCAATGATGCTCAAAAATGTATGGGGATCATTACATTGGCTCTTCTTTCGGGAGGATATATCGAAGCCTTGGAAGTGCCGCTTTTGGTCAAAATTGCATGTGCCCTTGCCATGGCGCTCGGAACGAGTGTCGGCGGCTGGCGTATTATCCGCACGGTGGGTAATAAAATTTTCCGTTTGGAACCGGTGAACGGTCTTGCAGCGGATATCAATGCAGCACTTATTATATTTTCAGCCACATTTCTTCATCTTCCCGTATCGACCACTCATGTGGTAACCGGCTCTATCATGGGGGTAGGCTGGGCGAAACGTTTCCGTGCCGTTCATTGGAGTGTTGCTTATTCCATGGTCGGCGCATGGGTGATGACCATTCCCAGCACCGCAGCCGTAGCGGCACTTGTATATCTTCTGATCCGACAATTTTATTGATCGGAAGAGTTGCCGATGCGGATACACATTGTGATTATGAGAATAATAATCGGACAAAATCGTCACAATCTTTCGTGAAGCACCTGTGCCATAAAGGATTGTGATTTTTTTATGGAATGACAAGGATTAATTTTTTACATTAAGGAAGAAAATATTTTTCTGTTTTATATAAAATATAAAAATGAACCGGATGTTTTATGAATGATTTTCAAAAGCTCCGACAAAAACATATGTTTCTTTATCACTCTTCTTACGGCATACAGAACTATTAAGATGTGTTAAAATAATAAGATAGGTATCCTTGTTAGGGTATGAAAGGAATATAATGCTTATACAATGGTTTCCCGGCCATATGGCCAAAACAAAAAAGATAATTATAGAACATTTAAAAGCCGTCGATGTGGCGGCGGAGCTTTTGGATGCGCGGATTCCTTATTCCAGCTCAAATCCGATGATAAAAGAACTGTTGGGAACAAAACCGCATATTGTTATTTTAAATAAAGCAGATTTGGCAAATCCTTCCGATACTTCCGCATGGGAAGCGTATTTTAAGAAACAGGGGCGGCAGGTCATTTCCGTCAGCTGCAATAACGGGAAAGATAAGAAAAAACTCCTTCGGGAGATCAGAGAAACGGCACAGCCGGTACTGGATAAATGGGAGCGGAGAGGCGTGAAGAATCGTTCTGCCCGCATCATGATTTTGGGGATTCCCAATGTAGGAAAATCGACATTGATCAATTTTATTTCGGGAACGGCTGCCACAAGAACCGCCAATACTCCCGGACATACAAGAGGAAAGCAATGGGTCCGCCTCGCGGAGGGACTGGATCTTTTAGATACGCCCGGCGTATTATGGCCGAAATTTGAAGATCAGGAAGCGGCACTTCGATTGGCTGCGACCGGGGCGATCGCAGGCGATGTTTTTGATTCGTCCGCCGTTGTTATGTCTCTTTTGAAGACATTAGCCGTCATGGCACCGGAAGCGATAAAGGAGAAATACGGGATTGAAGACGTTCATGCCGATCCGCAGCTGCTCTTGGAGCAGGCGGGGCGCAGGAGAGGCTGTCTCCTTTCCGGCGGCGCCGTCGATTATGGAAGAGCAGAGGCGGCGGTTCTCCATGATTTCCGAAGCGGAAAATTGGGACGAATCACTTTGGACGGCGTGCCTGCGGAGGTATCATGAATATTGCGGAAATAAAAGAACTGCTGAAGCAGCCTGAACTGCCTGAAGAAATGTTGGCGGAACTGATGGAAGATCCCCGAAAGGGAGTCCGACAGCTGATTGATGCCTATGTGAAAAGAGCCAATCGGGAATCGGAAGAAAGACTCCGCGTGGGAAATATGTACGAACCGGAGTCGGCGTTTTATAAGCAGGGGCTGACTTATGTAGCGGGGATCGATGAGGTCGGAAGAGGTCCTCTTGCAGGTCCCGTCACGGTGGCTGCCGTTATTTTAAAACCATATACTTTTTTTGAGGGACTCAATGATTCAAAAAAAATAGCTCCCCGCAAAAGAGAAATTCTGGCGGAGCAGATCCGAAAAGAAGCGGCGGCAGTTTCCATCGTCAGTTTATCTTCTGAAGAAATCGATGCGGTAAATATTTACCGAGCCACCATGGAAGCGATGTACAAAGCAGTAAGCCGTCTGGAAGTAAAGCCGGAAGCGGTGATTGTGGATGCCATGCCTCTCCATTTCAATGTTCCCACACTGTCCATGGTACACGGAGATGCAAAGAGTGCTTCCGTCGCGGCGGCTTCGATCGTGGCAAAAGTGCACAGAGATCATTTGATGGAAGATTATGATAAGGAATATCCCGGATACGGGTTTGCTGAAAATAAAGGATATGGAACAAAGGAACATATCGAAGCGATTCGCCGTTTGGGAATCACCCCCATTCATCGGAAGAGTTTTGAGCCGGTTAAAAGCATGATCATGGGAGTGAGATCTTATTTATAATAAGAAGGAGATTTTATTATGAAACAATGTATGGATGCCGATAATTTGCACAGACGTTTGAAAAAAATCATCGGACAAGTGCAGGCGATAGACAGAATGGTGGATGCCGATATTCCCTGCGAGGATGTGCTTTCGCAAGTGAATGCGGCAAAGTCCGCCCTTCACAGAGTGGGACAGATTATGCTGGAAGGACATCTTCACCATTGTGTTTTAGACGGACTGGAGAATGGAAATGCGGAAGAAACGGTTGCTAAATTCAGCAAGGCCGTAGAACGTTTTTCCAATATGAGCTGACATGTATCCGGTGAATATAAAATTGTCAGGGCTGCCTTGCCTTGTCATCGGCGGCGGGCATGTGGCTCTTCGCAAGATAGGAACACTTTTGGAAGAGGAAGCGGATGTTACGGTGATGGCACCGGAAGTATGCGAAGGCATACAAAAACTGGCAGAGGAACATCGTATTTCATGGATACCCGAAGTTTATGATAAGGGAAAAGAAGACGGTTTTTTCTTGGTCATTTCTGCCTCGGGAAATAAAGAAGCGGCAGATTTCCTGTCAGCAGCAGCAAAAATAAAAAAGTTTCTTTATAACAGTGCCGATTTTCCGAAAGCGGGAAATTGCCATATTCCTGCCCGGTTGAAAAAGGGAAGTCTGATGATTTCAATTTCTACGGAAGGGCGGTCACCGGCCATGGCGAAATATATGAAAAACCGGTTATCCCGCCAAATTCCGGAAGGGTATGATTTGTGGCTTGATCGGATCAGCCGGGTAAGGGAAGAATTAAAAAGTCAGATACAAAGCGGGGACCTCAGGGAAAAGTTCTGGCAGAGCGTATTTGACGAGCCTGTTATGAAGTTGGTTACGGAAGGGAAATTAGACGAAGCAGAGGAGTGTGTACGTCGTGGTATTAGCGGTTTTAGGTCTTAATCATAAGACGGTTTCCGTAGATATTCGTGAAAAATTCGCCATCGGGGAAGAAAGTGCCCGGGACGGCCTGCATCATTTGGGTGAAGACGATGAAATAAAAGAAGCCGTCGTTCTTTCTACCTGTAACAGAACGGAAATTTATGCGGTTCTGAAAGATGAAGAATCGGAAAAAGCGTTATATAAATTCTTCCTGACTTTATCGGGAAACAGTGAAATTGAAAAAGAATATCTTTTTTATTATAAAGGGAGAGAATGCATCCGCCATCTTTTCGAAGTGGCATCGGGGATTGATTCCATGGTGGTCGGTGAGAGCCAAATTTTGAATCAGCTCAAGACAGCATACACTTTGGCACTTTCGGAAAAAGCGACCCGGACCATATTAAATACTCTTTTCCACAGGGCGATCCGTACGGGGAAGAGAGTGCGGACAGAGACGGGGATCTCTACATCTGCCGTTTCCGTCAGTTATGCGGCCGTTAAAATGGCGGAAAAAGTATTGGGAACGTTGGAAGGAAAAAAAGCTCTTGTTTTCGGCGCCGGTGATGCGGCGGAACTGCTGGTTAAAAATTTACAGGGAAAGGGCTTGAAAGAACTGGCGGTGACCAACCGTCATCCGGAAAAGGCGGAGGAACTGGCACAAAAATTCGGAGGAAGCACCGTACCTTTTCACAACGCCGTTGCAACTGCGGAAGATACGGATATATTCATCACCGCCACCGGAGCGACTCAGTATATTGTCAAGTCTTGGGATGTCCGCGACTTAATGGTAAAAAGAAAAAATAAACCTCTTGTGGCGATAGATATAGCCGTCCCCTGCGATATTGAACCGACCGTGAGAGACATATGTCATGTGACACTTTACAATATCGATGATTTGCAGGAAATTGTAGAAAATAATATCAAATTCAGAGAAGGGGAAGCAGAGCGGGCGCAAATTATTATCAGGGAAGAAATCGATTCCATTGAAGAACGATTTACCTATCTGAGCACCCGGCCGGTGATGGTGTCCCTTTCCGATAAAGCGGAACATATCAGGGAAAGAGAGCTCCGCCGTGCTTTGGGGAAATTACCGGAGCTGAAAGAGGAGGACAGAAAAATCATTGATCATATGACACATATGATCGTTCGTAAAATGCTGCGGGAACCTATGATTCGCCTCAACGAGTATGCAGGAACGGACAAAGAGTCGGCAGGGAAAAAGGCAGTGGCCAATTTATTCAGCCTTGATGTGAGAAAGGAGAATTTCATTGAAGAATAAAATAGTCATTGCCACCAGAAAAAGCATACTTGCCCTTTGGCAGGCAAAATATGTGCAGAAAAAAATAGAAGAAAAATATCCGCAAATCGAAGTAGAACTTCTTCCGGTTACGACCAAAGGCGACCGGATTCTGGATCGCTCTCTCCTTGAGATAGGAGGCAAAGGACTTTTTATCAAAGAACTGGAAATTCTTCTTCTCGAGGGAAAAGCGGATATTGCCGTTCATTCTTTGAAAGATATGACGGCAGATATTCCTGAAGATCTTATGATTGCCGCCGTAACGGACAGAGAAGATCCGCGAGATGCTTTTGTGTCAAATACCTATAAATCGCCGGATGAACTGCCGCCTCATTCCGTTGTGGGGACATCCAGTCTCCGCAGGCAGGCACAGATTCTGCATTATCGCGGGGATTTGGAAATTAAAAGTTTGCGGGGAAATGTTCAGACCCGTCTGCGGCAGCTTGATGAAGGAAATTTTGATGCGATCATTCTTGCTGCAGCAGGATTAAAAAGATTGGGACTGCAGGACAGAATTTCTTCCTATCTGGAAACGGAAGACAGTATTCCTGCGGCGGGTCAGGGAGTCATGGCGGTAGAAATGCGGAAAAATGATAAAGATACTTTGGAAGTCATCAAATTTCTGCATAATGAAAATGTGTCGGCCTGTATCAATGCGGAAAGAGCCTTTTTGGGAAAAGTGGGAGGAGATTGCAAAGTGCCGGCAGGCATTTATGCGGTTCCTTCGGAAAAAGGAATTGCCGCTTCCGCTTTTATTGCTTCCGCCGATGGAAAACGATTTTATAAAAGAAAGATGGAGGTATCCCGGGAAGAAGGGAAATCCTTGGGAGAAACTTTGGCAAACCGGCTTTTAGCCGACGGAGGCTATGAGATTTTAAAAGAATTAAAAAATAACTGTTGAGGAGAGTCGCATGAAAAAAGGAAAGGTTTATCTTATTGGGGCAGGGCCGGGAGATCCCGAACTTTTGACATTAAAAGGGAAGCGCTGTCTGGAAACGGCGGATGTGATTGTCGGTGATTATTTGGCGGATAAAAGAATACTCCGCTTTGCCAATCCGAAAGCTGACTATATTTATGTAGGAAAGCAATGCGGAAATCATACGATGACACAAGAAGAAATCAGCCGTATTCTTGCCGAAAAAGGAAGGGAAGGGAAAATTGTCGCCCGTTTAAAAGGCGGCGATCCTTTTGTATTCGGCAGAGGCGGAGAAGAAATCGAAGTTATCAGAAAAGCGGGGGTGGAATTTGAAGAAGTGCCGGGTGTCACATCAGCCATTGCAGCCCCTGCCTATGCGGGAATTCCCGTGACACACAGAAAAGTGGCGGCTTCTTTTGCCGTCATTACCGGTCATGAAGATCCGACAAAAAAACAGTCCGATATTCATTGGGATAAACTGGCAGGTGCTGTAGACACTTTGGTTTTCCTCATGGGAGTGGGAAAAACGAAACAAATTTCCGATGAATTGATCAAAAACGGTAGAAAACCGGATACGCCTGCCGCTTTCATTCGATGGGGAACAAGACCGTATCAGGAAACGTATACCACGACGTTGGAAAAAGCGGGAGAAGATGTAAAACGTTTCGGGATCAAGCCGCCAGCCGTTTTTATAGTAGGCGACGTGGTCAATCTGCGCCATGAGTTACAATGGTATGATAATAAACCTCTCTTCGGGAAACATGTGGTCATTACCCGCTCCCGAACTCAGGCATCCCGTCTGACCGGATCATTGGAAGATTTGGGAGCTTTTTGTACGGAAATACCGTCGATCAAAATTGAAAGTCCCTCCGATGATTGGAAGGGGATAGATGAAAGTATCAAAAAGATACATGTTTATGACTGGATCGTTTTTACAAGTCAAAACGGAGTGGATGCTTTCTTCGGGCGCCTTTTTGAAAAAGGACTGGACAGCCGCGCCATAGGCGGTGCAAAAATTGCCGTTATCGGTACCGTAACGGGAAAACAACTCGGCAAGTACGGCCTTAAAGCAGATTGCATACCGGAAAAATACAAGGCGGAAGATTTATTGGATGCCATGAAAGAATTGGTAAAGCCGGGAGAAAAAATATTGATTCCCCGCGCCAAAGTGGCAAGAAGCGTTCTTCCCGAAGGTCTTGCCGATTTCGGATGCATCGTAGACGTAGCAGAAGCGTATCAGACTGTTTGCGACGAAGAAAACAAAGAAAAATTGAAAGAACTGCTGACAAATAAAGAAGTGGATATGATTACTTTTACAAGCTCCTCTACCCTATTCAATCTGATAGCTCAATTGGAAGGTAATACGGAACTTTTAAAAGGAGTCGCTTTAGCCTGCATCGGACCGATTACCGCCGATGCCTGCCGAAGATATCACTTGGAACCGCAGATTGTTTCCGATACATTTACCATTGAAGGACTGACCGATGCCATCATCGATGCCGTCAGGAAAGGAGTTGTTTCTTAATGAAATTAAATACATTACGTCCCCGCCGCTTAAGAAGAAATGAAGCGATTCGAAGCATGGTGAGAGAAAACACCTTGGAGATCAATGATTTCGTTTATCCTATTTTTGTAGTGCCCGGAAAAAACATAAAGGAAGAAATTCCGAGCATGCCCGGCTGTTATCATCTGTCCGTGGATCTGGCGGTGAAACAAGCAGAAGAACTTTATCAATTAGGAATTCCCGCCGTAGAAGTTTTCGGGCTTCCTTCTTATAAGGATGATATAGGTTCCTCTGCATGGGATATGGCAAGTCCTGTGCAGCAGGCAATCGGCGCTATTAAGAAAGAAATTCCCGATCTTGTTATTGTCGGAGATGTCTGCCTTTGCCAATATACCGAATCCGGCCATTGCGGGAAACTTTGCGGAAAAGAAGTGGAGAATGATTCCACCTTGGAACTCTTGGCAAAAACGGCTCTTTCTCAAGCAGAAGCAGGTGCAGATATCATAGCCCCTTCTGATATGATGGACGGAAGAGTTGCCGTCTTAAGAGAAGCGTTGGACAAAAATAATTTTAAGGATGTATCGATCATGTCATATGCCGTAAAATATGCATCCGGCTATTACGGGCCGTTTCGTGATGCTGCCGACTCGGCTCCTCAGTTTGGTGACAGGAGAGGTTATCAGATGGATCCTGCCAACGTACGGGAAGCGATGAAAGAAGTGGATCTGGATATGGAAGAAGGAGCGGATATCATCATGGTGAAACCTGCTCTTGCTTATCTCGATGTAGTGCATCAAGTCCGCAGCCGGATCAACCGCCCTGTAGCCGTCTATAATGTGAGCGGCGAATATGCCATGGTGAAAGCAGCTGCCGCAAACGGATGGATCGATGAAAAACGGATCGTTACGGAATCTCTGCTTTGCATGAAACGGGCAGGGGCGGATATTATTATTTCCTATCATGCCATTGATGTGGCGAAATGGATCAAAGAGGAGGCGGGGAAATGATCGATCTCACACTTTCAGAAAAAGCATTTGAAAAAGCAAGAAAATATATGCCCGGCGGTGTGAACAGCCCCGTCCGCTCCTATCCCCACATGGACTGCCCGCCGCCCTTTATCGCTTCTGCAAAGGGATCTCATATTACAGATATAGACGGTAACACCTATATCGATTATGTCGGGTCTTGGGGCCCCATGATTTTGGGCCATGCTTTCCCGAAAGTCATTCAAGCGATACAGGCAGCAGCGGAAAAGAGTACCAGCTACGGCGCACCGACAGAGATAGAAACGGAACTGGCGGAATTGGTTACCGAATTTTATCCGTCCGTCGAAAAAATACGTCTTGTCTCTTCCGGTACGGAAGCTACCATGAGCGCGCTTCGGGCAGCCAGAGGATTTACGGGACGGGATAAAATATTAAAATTTGCCGGCTGCTACCACGGGCACGGGGACAGCCTCCTTGTCAAAGCAGGATCCGGTGCAGCTACTTTCGGAAGTCCCGATAGCGCCGGAGTCACAAAAGGAACGGCAAAAGATACGATCGTTGTTCCGTATAATGACAAAGAAGCCCTTATTAAAAAAATGGACGAAGAAGGCGATGAAATTGCAGCGGTTATTGTAGAACCGGTTGCAGGAAATATGGGCTGCATTCTTCCCGTCGAAGGATTTCTGGAAACATTGCGGAAAGAAACGGAAAAACATGGTACGGTTTTAATATTTGACGAAGTCATGTGCGGATTCCGAACATCTCTCCACGGCGCACAAGGCTTTTATCACATCAAACCGGATATGACCTGTTTAGGGAAAATCATCGGCGGCGGTCTTCCGGCGGCAGCATACGGAGGCAGACGGGATATCATGAACTGTATCGCTCCCGACGGCTCCGTATATCAGGCGGGAACCCTGTCGGGAAATCCTCTGGCCGTTACGGCAGGTCTTACAACATTGAAAGAAATCCGATCCATTCCTCATTTCCATAAAATTTTGGAAGAAAAGACGGCACAAATCGGTGAAGGCTGGAAAGCGGCGGCAAAAAAGGCAGGGGTGAATGTGGAAATTCATCAGTCCGGTTCCATGTTCGGTCTGTTTTTCAGTGATGAGCCGGTGCTCAATTATGATGACTCCTGCGCTTGTGACGGTAAAAAATTTAAGACTTGGTTTTTATCCATGCTGGAACAGGGAATTTATTTGGCACCCTCTCCATTTGAAACTTTATTTGTTTCCTTCGCCCACAGTGAAGAAGATATAAAACGAACGGCAGAAGCAGCCAAAACAGCCATGGAAAAAGCGGCACAAGCATAAAAAATACTATTGCTTATCAATAAACCGACTCCTGAAGTTGAACCGAAAATTTAACTTCAAGGGTCGGTTTTTTATCGGGCGGATCCTTGTTCCGAGGGGAATCCGTTAAATACCTGTGCATATAGTGAAAATATTGTCCATAAAAATTTTAAATGCTTACCGAAAAAATGTCACACTGCTCATAAAATAAAAAAGACGAGGACCGAAGTCTTCGTCTTGCTTTTGAGTTTGAAATTAAATTATTTCTGCTGTTCTTCCATTGCTTCTATATAAGCTTCTTTTGCTTCTTCTCTTGCTTCTTCAGCAGCTTCCCTTGCTTCCAAAGCTTTTTCTGCAGCGATGGCAGCATTGACACTTGCGTTCAGACGGGATTTTTTACGTGCTGCTGCATTCTTATGAAGAACGCCTTTCTGAGCAGCGTTGTCGATAATACTCTGAGCAACGCGAAGAGCTTCATCTTTGTTTTCAGTAGTAGCGGCAGCGACAGCCTTTTTCATGGCACCGTGAATTTGAGAACGAGCGGCAGCATGAGCAGCTCTCTTCTTTGCGTCGGTTTTCATGGTCTTTATATTGGATTTAATCTGCGGCAATTGTTTCACCTCCCGTTTGTTTCATTCATACTTTGCTATTCTACCATGTTTTTTTGACTATGGCAAGAAATGAATTTTGAAACAGACCGGTTTGTATAAAAAATGAAGATTCGCTAAAATAAAAGAAATGATTTGAACATCGTGCAGGCGGTATGAAGATATAAAAAGGGAGGCATGAAAATGTATGTGGGGATAGATCTTGTCAAAGCGGAGAGATGGGAACGGATTGTTGAAAAATTTCCGGCTCGTTTAGAAAAAATGTTCACCGAAGAAGAACGGGACCATTGTGAGAAAAAAGGAAAAAATAAAGCCTATTCCTGTGCGGCCCTCTGGGCGGCCCGGGAAGCGGCAGGAAAAGCGCTCGGCATTGGAATCTTAGGTTCCGGTTTCGGCGATGCATATCTGACATGGACGAAATGGGGAGCTCCCATATTGCATTTGCAAGGAAATTTTGAAAAAAGAGCCGAAGAATTGGGAATTACCGATATGAGTATATCCATTTCTCATGAAAACGGGATGTCCGTAGCCGTAGTTGTCATGGAGGGGAAATCATGATCATTACAACAGCGGAAGAAGCAAAAAATTTGGACGAAAAAGTGATGAATGAATGGGGACTTTCCGAAGAAGTACTTATGGAAAATGCCGGTTCTTCCGTTGTTGAATTGACGGATCCTTATATTTTCTGGAAAAATTCTGCAGCGGTGATCCTCTGCGGGACGGGAAATAACGGGGGAGACGGGATGGTTATTGCCCGTTATGCTCATGATAAAGGCGCAAATGTCACCGTTTTACTCATGGGCGATGAAAAACATATGAGCCAATCATCCGTGATGTATAAAAATATAGCAGAAAAAATGGAAATACCGATCATAAAGATTTCTACGGCGGCAGAAGCAGCCGAATATTTCCTAAAAGCAGATATCATTGCAGATGCTCTTATCGGAACGGGTCTTAAAAGTGAAGTAACCGGAGAAAAAAGAAAAGTCATTGCTCTTATGAATGAATCGAAAGCGGTTATTGTCTCTGCAGATATGCCGAGCGGCATGAATTCCGACACGGGAAAAGAAGAAGGGATTTCCGTGTCGGCAGATTTCACCGTAGCTCTGGGATCGGTGAAGCGGGGCCATGTTTTATATCCCGGAAAAGAAAGAGCAGGACAACTTCTCTATTCACCCATCGGAATTCCCGATGCGGCAAGAGAGGAATACCCGATCCGGCAAACGGAAAAAGAAGATATCAGAAATTGGCTGCCCCGAAGAAGTCCGACGGCACATAAAGGAAATAACGGTTCTATAGGGATTATTGCCGGTTCTTGCGGCATGGAA
>ERZ506960.241-NODE-241-length-31424-cov-5.54359_pt1 | contig 31424 bp, 23 predicted proteins | sample MGYA00513170_ERZ506960 | MGnify/ENA metagenome assembly ERZ506960
GAATAAATATGAACAGCCCCGGCACACCCGACTTGCCGAGTAATTTTTGAAAAGCCACGCAGACAAAAATGACTATGGCCGTTAAAAATAAAACCTTTTCCAAATAAGCCTCCCTTATAAAACTATATCTCCGCCGATTCTCCGGTCATCATCCAATGAACGGCTTTTTTTATTCTCTCTTCTCCGTCGGAAAAATGATTTCCCCGATTGAGTTGAAATACGGTCCGAATTCCTTTTGCAGACAGTAATTTTTCTGTTTCAAGAGTATACTCTTCCACCTTTGCCATCCGCGGATTTCGTGCTTTCTTTTCCTTGTCTCCCAAGGATAAATAAACTTTTTCTGCCTGTTTCGATATTTGATTGTTTTTCATAAATTCTAAAAAACCGTCAAACCAGAGAGAGCCCGAAACAGATGCGGCACCGTGAAATAAATCCGTTTTATACAGGCTGTACAGACTGAACATGCCTGCCAGAGAAATTCCTGCCATATATCGTTTCTCTCCCGTATATCCCGATTCACTTTCTACTGCAGGGAGCACTTTCTTTTTCAATATTTCTAAAAAATCATCTCCGCCGCCGGAAAAATCTTCTTCTCCTTTAAAAACCGCAGGAGCCGCCCATGGGCATAAATCATGATTCCAATCAAATCCCTCTATGCATGCCAAAGCGATTCCATATTTCTCCATCAGTTCCGAAGCATTGTCCCTTACATCTTCGGGCTTTAATATATAGAACAGAGCATCTGCTTTTTTCGGTGTATACAGTCTGATTTTCAGATGATTGATTTCCAGCTCTTTCATTCTTACTTTCTCCTCTTCGATTTCAATTATACAGTAGATTTTACAATTTTAAAATAATTTTATTCTGTAAGAATGCTATACTGTTAAGAGAATCATTTTCTGTTTTATATAAGGAGGCTTCCATGGATTATAAACTGCTCACTTATTCTGTAGAAAAACGGATTGCAACCGTGACTTTAGATTATCCCCCCACCTTGAATGCTCTCAATATGGACATGGCCCTTGAACTGGAAGATGCTTTGAAAAAAGCAGAAGAATCTCCCGATGCGGCAGTCGTCATCATCACCGGCGCCGGCCGTGCTTTCAGCGGCGGCGGCGATATCCGCTATATGAAAGCCCATTGCGATGAACCGGATTTCTCGGAAAAATCCATGGGACCTTTGGCTGCAAAAGTTTCTCAGATCGTCCTTTATATCAAGAAAATGAAAAAAATCGTCATTTGCGCCGTTGCAGGTGCCGCAGCAGGAGGCGGTGCCAATCTGGCCTTCGGCTGTGATTTTATTTTTGCTGCCGACAATGCTAAATTTTTGCAAGCTTTTGTCGGAATCGGACTCTGTCCCGATACGGGAGGCGTTTATTTCCTTCCCCGTATGATCGGCACGCACCGCGCTTTTGATATGTTCGTCACGGGGCGGCCCGTCAGTGCGGAGGAAGCTTATCAAATCGGTCTTATCAAAGAAATCACTTCCAAAGAAGAATTGTTGCCGGCCGTCACCGCTTTTGCGGAAAAACTGACGGAAGGCCCTCTTCTGGCTTATACAAACATGAAAAAACTGATGTTTGAAAGCATGTATAAAGATTTTGAAGAATTTATGAAAGTGGAAGATTTCTACCTGAGACAGTGTTCCGGCAGTGAAGATTTCAAAGAAGGCATCACCGCTTTCCTTGAAAAGAGAAAGCCTCAATTTAAAGGAAAATAAAATTTCCCCTCCTTTTCCTCTTTCGGAAAGATGATGTGAATAAAATAAAAGATCGGTTCCTTTTTTCGGGATCGGTCTTTTCTTTTGGCGATCTGTCCCTTTTTTATGAAGCAAAATAAAATTTCTTTTCCTTGAAACCGCTGTACCTTCTCTGAAATATTTTTATCACTTTTCTGTCAATAAATTCTTTTTTATTTCGAAAAAAATAGATTTTCTGTTATAATAGATGAGTTCCTTCGGACTTTCACTCCGTTGTGATGTACGGAATTCAAGCAAGAATTCCCGTGAATGATGGTTTTCAGAAAGGATATTGTATGCAAGAAAAGAAAAAAGTTGTCGTCGCCATGTCCGGCGGTGTCGACAGTACTTTGACCGCCCGCCTGCTGCAGGAGGCCGGTTACGAAGTGTATGGTGCCACCATGCACATATTTGACGGACAAAATGTAAATGATGCCGCAGAAATGGCAAAATTTCTGGGTATCCCCCACAAGATCATCGATGCGAGAGATGTCTATCAAAAAGAAGTCATGACTTACTTTATTGAGTCTTATAAAAACGGCATCACTCCCAACCCCTGCATGGTTTGTGATTTTAAGATCAAATTCGGCCTTTTTTATGATTCCGTCCGCGAATTTTTCGATGCTCCCTATTTTGCCACGGGACACTATGCCCGCATCGTTTACGACGGTGAACGGGGCATGTATCAGGTGGAAAAAGGAAGTGATCTTCAAAAGGATCAGTCCTATATGATGTATCATCTCACTCAGGATCAGATGGCCCATATTATTTTCCCCTTGGGACGTATTTTTAAAAAAGATACCCGCCGCATTTCCAAAGAAAAAGGTCTCCCCACCTATAACAAGGCGGAATCTCAGGATATCTGCTTTTTGTCGGGTCAGCAGTCTTATGCGGACTATTTGCAGATTCATGCTCCCGAAGCATTCCTCCCGGGAAATATCGTCACCGCATCGGGTACCGTCCTCGGCAGACATAAAGGACTTCCCTATTACACCATCGGCCAGCGGAAAGGACTCGGCATTGCCGCAAGAACGCCGCTCTATGTCATCCGTCTGGATGCTGAGAAAAATGAAGTCGTCGTCGGATCAAATGATGATTTGTTCCGCAAAAGCCTTCTTGCCGATGAGCTTGCTTTTACCGATGGAAAACCGCCGGCAAAAGAATTCCGGTGCAGTGCAAAAATCCGTTACGGTATCCGCGTTCACGACTGTACCGTCAAATTGGATGATCAAGGAAAAGCGATTGTAACATTCGATGAACCGCAGAGGGCGATTACGTCCGGCCAGTCTGTCGTTTTCTATGATGATAACCGTCTCATCGGCGGCGGAACCATTGTGAATCCTTTATGAAGAGAAGCATATCGCTTCTCTTTTTTATTTCTCTGAATTTTCCCTCCCGACACATTCCCGTCGTGCAAGAATTTCTTTTCCCTTGTTACTTTCTCTTATGTCATGTATGCCCTATAATTAAAATAAAGAAAAGGAGGATCTTATGGAAAATTGCCCGTGGTCTTTGCAAAATGAATTTTTTAGAAATTATCATGACAATGAATGGTGCCGCCCTCATCATGACGATACTTATCTGTTTGAGATGCTCATTTTGGAAGGAGCCCATGCAGGATTGTCGTGGCTCTCCATTTTGAAAAGAAGAGAAGCTTACAAAGAAGCTTTTTTTGACTTCGATATTGTTAAATGTGCGGAAATGACCGATGAAATTATAGAAGATCAGCTGAAAAACTTTGAAATCATACGAAACCGTTCGAAGGTGGAATCGGTCAGAAAAAATGCAAAAGCCGTTATTTCCATTCAAAAGGAATACGGAAGTTTTTCCTCCTATCTTCTTCATTTCGTGAATAACAAGCCCGTCATCAATCATCGGACTTCAGAGGATCAAATTCCTGCTCAGTCCGAATTATCGCAAAAGATCGGCAAAGATTTAAAAAAGAGAGGCTGCTCTTTCGTCGGGCCCGTCATCATTTATTCCTTCCTTCAGGCGGCAGGTATCATCGACGATCACCTCATCACCTGTCCCTTCCACAGCGATAACAGAAAATAATAAACAAAATTTATCTATAAACGATGAAAATAATTTTCTTTTATTTCTATCTCAAATAAAGGTTTTCTATGGATTTCTCCAGTTATGCAATTATTTTTCCTCTTGTATTTTTAGCAGGTTTTGTCGATGCCGTAGCGGGAGGCGGAGGATTGATTTCTCTTCCCGCTTATTTCATTGCGGGACTGCCTGTTCATCATGCCATTGCCACAAATAAAATGAGTTCCTGTATGGGAACTTTATTGGCGACCGTTAAATTTGCAAAAGACGGACTCATTCCGTGGAAAACTTCACTTTACGGTGTCATTTTTGCTTTTACCGGTTCTTTTTTCGGTGCCCGTCTGGCATTGGTATTGGATTCTCATATCTTCATGACTCTCATGCTCGTCATTCTTCCCGTCACTGCTTTTTATGTCACCCGGGGAAAGACCATGACGGAAAAGGAGCCCTTTTCTTTTGTAAAAACTCTGATCCTCAGCTGTGCCATATCTTTTGTCATCGGTATTTATGACGGCTTTTACGGCCCCGGAACGGGAACTTTCCTGATCTTACTTTTGATCGGCATAGCCCATGTAAAACTGAAAGAAGCCAACGGGATCACAAAAGTCATCAACAGCACCACCAATATGGCAGCCCTTTATGTGTTTTTATCAAACGGCGCGGTCATGATTTCTCTCGGCTTCATAGCAGGACTTTTTAATATGGCAGGTAATTATTTCGGTGCCCGCTTCTTTGAAAAAGGTGATCCGAAGAAAGTAAAACCGATCATTATCGCCGTACTTTCCGTTTTCTTTATTAAAATTCTTTACGAATTGATCGTGCACCCATGATGAAATAAAAAAGATCGGCTCCGGTGAAGGGCCGACCCGATAAATCATTCTGTATGGAAAAGAGGCAGGCTATAAGTCAGCCTCTATTTTATCTGCTTTCTTTACGAATATTTCCGCAAACGGAACATAGATGGAAACGATGCCGAAAATGGCAAGAAGCCAGCAATACCACATATGGGGAATGATTTCAACCGCATTCATCACCGCCCCGTTTTGGGATGCCAGCGCAGCCGCCGTCAGAAGCTGTGCCCCGTAAGGAATGATTCCTTGGAACACGCAGGAAAAAATATCCAAAAGAGAGGCACTTCTTCTTGCATCTATCCCGTATTCTTTGCTGATATCTTTTGCAACACTTCCTGTGATGATGATCGCCACCGTATTGTTGGCTGTTGCGCAGTCCACCAGAGAAACCAGAGAAGCGATTCCCAGCTGGGCCGTCTTATTTCCTTTGATCATCTTGCGGAGCTTCGTGATCAGCCATTCGATACCTCCGTAATAAGCAACCATCTCAGATATGCCGCCGCAAAAAAGAGCAAGAAAGAAAGCTTCGCTCATTCCGGTAAATCCGTCCCAGATATTTTGAGAAAAAGTGATGATCGTCAGGTCGGAATAGATGATTCCTATAGCACCGGCAAGAAAAATACCGGCAGTGAGAACCAAAAATACATTGACCCCCAAAAGGGCAAGCCCCAAAACGGCGACATAAGGAAATACTTTGATCAAGCTGTAGTCCAGCCGTCCTACTTCCGTGATCACTTCCGGCCTTCCGATGATAATGAGTAAAATAATCGTACAAATCGCCGCCGGAAGAGCAATCATGAAATTCAATTTAAATTTATCTTTCAGACTGCACCCCTGCGTTCTTGTTGCGGCAATGGTGGTATCGGAAATCATGGAAAGGTTGTCTCCGAACATGGCGCCGCCCACACAGGCTGCCACCATAAGAGGTTCATAAATGCCGCTTTTCACGGCAACCCCTGCCGCAATCGGTACGATAGCCGCCACGGTTCCCATGGACGTTCCCGTCGCGGTTCCCATAAAGGCGGAAATGATAAATATTCCCACCGTCAGGTATTCCGCCGGAATGAGGCTGATCCCCAGATTCACCGTCGCATCTCTTCCGCCCATGGCAGCGGCAACAGCGGAAAAAGCACCGGCAAGAATATAAATCATGAGCATGGTCATGACATTTTCATTGCCTGCGCCCCTTGCAAAAATTCCGAATTTTACATGGAGAGATTCATCACCGAGCCAAAAAGCGGACAGCACGGCGATAAACATGGCAGTCACGGAAGGAAATTGGTAAAATGCCATTTCCACTCCCTGCATTTGGAAGTAAATCCCCGCCCCCAGATAAACGACAATAAAAATCAGAAAAGGAAGAAGTGAAAGCGCTCCTTCCTTTTTGTGTTTATATCCCATATGATACCCTCCCGAATTGACTTTTCATCTATTATAGCAAGATTGGACGCGAAATAGAACAGCCAATCGGGAAAGAGAAAAATGATTTTCTCCGCCTGACACCGCCTCATACTTACTTATCGTCAGAAAGAAAAAAGATTTGCCGCAAAGAGACCGGTCATCAGCATTTTAAGCCCGATTCCGAATAAAATCAAACCGCCCAGCAGTGTCGCTTTATCGGAGAATTTCATCCCGAATTTCTTCCCCAAAACAATGCCGGAAAGGCAAATGACAAAAGTCACCGCACCTATGACAAGGGAGCAGAGAAAAGCGGTCGCTCCGTCGATTTCTTCAATCATAAATCCCACGGAAAGAGCATCGACGGAAGTGGCAAGCCCCTGCCAGAAAATCATCTTCGCACTGATTTTACGATCTATTTCTTCCGCCGTTCCGAGAAGTCCTTCTTTGATCATGGTGATTCCTATAAAAGAAAGCATTCCGAATGCAATGAAAGGAATATACGGTGCAAAGAAATAAAAAAGCTCCACGATTTTATGCACGCAATACCAGCCTGCCAAAGGCATAAGCCACTGGAAAAATGCAAAAGTGCCCGCTATTCCCTGCACTTTCATCCATTTCATGTGCGGTTCGTGAAGTCCGTTGGCAAGAGAGACGGAAAAAGCATCCATCGCAAGCCCGAATCCAATCAAAATAGTGTAAGTCAGAAGTAGTAAGTCCATAGTCTCCGCCCTCAAAAAAACAGGCTGCGCCGCCGATCTTTTTCACAAAAACGGATACGCACCCGCTCAGACAAATGAGTCTCGCATTTTAAAGTAGAGCCAGACCTGCTTGGTCAGTATGTTGACTTACTACACAAAAGTGCTTGCTACTCCCTCACTTATTGAGAATCATATCATTCAACTCTCCTTTTGTCAATTTATAAATCCCCTGTTTATCGGCAACTCAAGGGATTATAAGAAAATGAAAAAAGATCTGACAGATTATATTTATTCTCATTTAGTTTTATATTCCATTTTTAATTAATGCTTTATATTCTTTTCCATTCACAAAATCTGTTGCATGATATGTTTCTTAAGGAAAAAAAGACCGAAAACGGCAAATGCCGAATCCGGTCTCAAGATATTCATTTCCCTGAACGCGCAAATTTTTATTCTTTGAAATATTTGACTCCTGCTTCAAAAATAGGTTGGAATTTATTTCCGTAAATATTTTTTGCAATATTTTTCCCGTTTCTTTCCGTATGTCCCATCTTGCCGAGAACTCTTCCGTCAGGGCTTGTAATACCTTCGATCGACCAACAAGATCCGTTCGGATTGTAGCGGCTGTCATAGGTCGCTTCTCCGTTCTCATCGGTATAGATCGTTGCCACCTGCCCTGCGGCAAGAAGTTTTTCAATTTGTTCGTCCGTTGCAATAAAACGTCCTTCTCCATGGCTGATGGGAATACTGTAAAGAGCTCCCGTCTCGCAGAGGGAAAGCCACGGTGATTTGGCAGAAACCACTTTGGTCGTCACATAGCGGGACAAATGGCGGCCGATGGTATTAAAGGTGAGTGTCGGCGCAGTTTCGGAAAGCGGTTTGAATTCTCCGTAAGGAACCAGCCCCAGTTTGATCAATGCTTGGAAGCCGTTGCAAACACCGAGAGCAAGTCCGTCCCTTTGGTGAAGAAGTTTTTCCATGGCTTCCGTCAATTTTTCATTGCGGAACAAAGCGGCAATGAACTTACCGCTTCCGTCCGGCTCATCACCGGCAGAAAAACCGCCGGGGAACATCACGATTTGTGATTTGGAAATACGGTTTGCCATTTCTTCTACCGATTCTTTCAGTTCTTTCGAATCTCTGTTTCTCAGGATGAAAACATCTGCTTCCGCTCCCGCTCTTTCAAAAGCACGGGCACTGTCAATCTCGCAGTTCGTTCCCGGCATGGCGGGAATAAACACTTTCGGTCTTGTAATGGCTGTTTTTATACCGAATCGGAAATTTCCTTCCGAAAGCGTAACCGGCGGAATTTTCCCCGGCAAATTATCCGCTCTTCTCGGGAAAATGGAAGAAAGCGGTTTTTCATAAGCATGAAGCAGTCGGGACAAACTGATTTCCTCTCCGAACAGTTTCATCGAATCGCCGCCGACGGTTCCCAAAATTTTCGTATGGGCCTGCTTATTATATTCTTTTGCCAATTTCGGTGTGGTTTCAACGATGATGGCGCCGTAAAAGTTTTTGAAGTATTTCTTAAGCGGAAGATTTTCTTCAAAAGTGACGCCCAATTTATTTCCGAATGCCATTTTTGCCACGGTAACCGCCACGCCGCCATGCTCTACGGCTTTCATGGATGCAATATGTCCCTTTTGCACTTCTTTATAAAGGAAGTCGCCGTGGGCTTTGAATACATCCAAATCGGGCATACCTGTTTCATCTTTCGGCATTCCGAAAAGAATCAGAGTATTTCCTTCTTTTTTCAATTCCTGACTGACCGCTTCCGATGCTTTCCCGGGAGCTACGGCAAAAGAAATCAATGACGGCGGTACATGAAGATCGTTAAAAGTACCGCTCATGGAATCTTTTCCGCCGATGGCCCCGATTCCCAAGGAGGACTGCATATGATAAGCCCCGAGAAGAGCCGCGGCAGGCTTGCCCCAGCCGGCATCATCGGTGAGTTTTTCAAAATATTCCTGCAAAGTAAGATAAGATTTTCTCCAGTCTGCCCCCATAGAAATCAGGCGGGTCAGAGAAAGTAAAACCGCATATACCGCTCCGTGGAAAGGACTCCAAGAAGCAAGGAAAGGATCAAAGCCGTGGGCCATAAAGCTTGCGCTGTCCGTCTGCCCCTTCCTTACGGGGAATTTGGCAACCATACCGTCGGCGGGCGTTCTTTGATATTTTCCGCCGAAAGGCATGAGAACCGTGCCTGCACCGACCGTGGAATCAAAACGCTCCGCCAGTCCCTGCTGTGAAGCATGATTGAGATCTCCCATGGCGGAAATCCATGTTTTTTCTATATTTTCAATTTCCGGATCGGAAAAATATTCTTCTCCCGCCGGTTCGGAGATACAACTTTCTTTCACTTGCCGTGCGCCGTTGGTATCAAGAAAATCCCGGGAAATATCGACAATCTTTTTCCCTCTCCATGTCATGACGAGACGGCGGCTGTCATTGACGTCGGCAATGATGGTGGCTTCCAGATTTTCTTCTGCCGCATAGGCGATGAAACGATCCGCATCTTCTCTTTTGACGACGACGGCCATTCTTTCCTGTGATTCTGAAATAGCCAGCTCCGTTCCGTCCAGTCCTTCATATTTTTTCGGAACTTTGTCCAGATTGATTTCCAAACCGTCCGTCAACTCGCCGACTGCCACGGAAACACCGCCGGCACCGAAGTCGTTGCACCGCTTGATCAGACGGGTGACCTCGCTTCTGCGGAAAAGGCATTGAATTTTTCTTTCCGTCAGAGGATTTCCTTTTTGTACCTCTGCCCCGCAAGTTTCAATCGATTCCGTATTCAACTCTTTGGAAGAGCCCGTAGCGCCGCCCATTCCGTCGCGGCCCGTACGGCCTCCGAGGAGAATGACCACGTCTCCCGCTTCCGGTCTTTCCCGGATCACATGGCTTTCCGGTGCCGCCGCAACGACCGCCCCTATTTCCATGCGCTTTGCCAAAAAGCCGGGATGATAATATTCCTTAACTTCTCCCGTAGCAAGACCGATCTGATTTCCGTAAGAACTGTACCCTTTCGCCGCTTCAATGACAATTTTCTTCTGAGGCAGCTTGCCCTGCAAAGTTTCGGAAAGAGGCGTTCTCGGATCGGCCGCTCCGGTGACACGCATCGCCTGATAAACATAGGCACGGCCGGAAAGAGGATCCCTTATACAGCCTCCGAGGCAAGTGGCAGCTCCGCCGAAAGGTTCGATTTCCGTCGGGTGGTTATGGGTTTCATTTTTAAATAAAAGAAGCCAGTCCTCTTCACCGTTTACGGTGTCAACCTTTACTTTTATCGTACAAGCGTTGATTTCTTCCGAAGCATCAAGATTTTCCAATTTTCCTTCTTTTCGAAGTTTTTTTACGGCAATGGTTGCCATATCCATGAGGGTGACGGGGCGATCCGTATCGGTTCCGTATACTTGATCCCTTGCCTCTTTATAAGCCGATAAAGCTCTTTCTATCGGTTTTGTGAATTTTCCTTCTTCGATAGTAATATTTTTTAATTTGGTAGAAAAAGTGGTATGACGGCAATGATCGGACCAATACGTATCAAGGACACGAATTTCCGTGACCGTCAGATCTCTTTTTTCTTCTGTTTTAAAATAATCGCGGATCATGACCAAATCGTCATGGCTCATGGCAAGTCCCATCTCTGAAATCATGTCATCGATCCCTTTGTCGTCCAGTTCTCTCACGCCTTCAAGGACGGCAACGGGTTTGGGATCCTCTACGGGCAAATCCAATGTTTTTGCTTCTTCCAAAGAAGCTTCTCTGGACTCTACGGGATTCACGAGAAATTTTATAATCTTTTCCCGATCCCCGTCGATGAAATCTCCCCGGAACGCATAGACAAGGGCACAGCGGACGCGGATTCCGTCACGGCCGGTAACGATTGACAAACACTGTTCTGCCGAATCGGCTCTTTGATCATATTGGCCGGGCAAAAATTCTACGGCTAAAACTAAATCGCCGGAAGGCAGTGTTTCTTCCACCAAATCCACCGGCGGTTCGGAAAATACCGTGTTTACCGCTTTTCGATAATCTTCATCATTCAGATTATTCACATCATAGCGGTGATACAGAGCCGCTTCTTTGATTCTGTCGCCAAGGACTTCTTTCAACGCTGCCGCAAGGCTTTCTTCTTGGCGGAAGCCTTCCTTTTTTCTTACGTAAAGTCTTCTTATATCGGACAAAATGAACACCTTTCCTTTCGGATCCGTCCTGCTTTTATGAAATAAATTCGCATATATTTCTATATTAACACAATTTTCAAAAATTTAATTTCATAAAATAATTTTTACCTTTTTTCTTTTCGTTGAAAAATTTTCAATTCCTTTCTTTATTAATGTAAATTTCTGCTTACGGATTTCATTTTTCTTTCTTCATTTTATTTGATATACGTTTTTATCTTTATTTTTTATTATATATACACTTTACTTTTTATAGTCTATATCAATTAAGAAAAATTTATTTTTAAAATAGCACTTGAAATATTTATTCCGCCATATTATTATATGTCTAATAGTATGTATCTGTTAATATTATTTATACATGCATATATTGCATTAATAAAGCAGGAGAAAAGAGGTCCTATGTACAGCACAGGAGAAAATGTCATCACCAAGCTGATGCAAAGCTATCAGCGATTTTACAACATCACCCGTTTCGACGGGAAGGAAAGCCCCTTGCCGGATAATAAAGATGCGATCCGGGAAGCAAAAAAAATCTCTCTTTTTCCTGAAACGGAAGAGATCCGCCTTTCCGCCGTCTGTGAATATTACGAGCAGACAGGACAGCATTTATTTATGAAATCCAATGAAATCTGGTCTGCCAATCAGGAAGAATTCATTTTCCTTTTCAAAGTCCGTCATTTAGATGAAGACATATTCGAGCTGGGCAGGAATTATGCAAGGGAGGAAGGCATGAAAATGGCCCATATCGGTTCGGGCCATATGTACACCTACATTTCCCCCGTTTTTATCTGTGATTCCGTATCGGAAGAAGCACGGAGAAAATTGGAAACCTGCCGTATTTATAAAAGTTTTAAATTTTATTTTCACGGTTGGATGGAATTCCATGCCGCCTGTCTGAATATGAGCAGCGGTGACTTTTATTTTAACCGCGCCGGCCGTTGCATGGAAAAAAATTTAAAGAATGTGTTAAAAGAATTCATCGAGAAAGGGGCTTAAAAAATGAACACATTGCTGCTCTTAGGTGTCTGCATGGTTATACTCCTCGGCGGATACATTTTTTACGGAAGCTGGCTTGCCAAACAATGGGGGGTCGGACTGGAAAATAAGGAAACTCCGGCTCACACGATGGAAGACGGTATCGATTATGTACCTGCCAAAGCACCGATACTGATGGGCCATCACTTTTCCTCCATTGCCGGTGCAGGACCTATCACGGGACCTATCGGGGCGGCTATGTTCGGCTGGCTCCCTGTCGCTCTCTGGGTTTTGATCGGCGGTATTTTCTTCGGCGGTGTTCATGATTTCGGCGCTCTCATCGCTTCTGTCCGCCATCAGGGCAAATCTATCGGAGAAATCATTTCTCTCAACATGTCAAAAAGAGCAAAACAATTATTCATTATTTTCTCTTATCTCACTTTGATTCTGGTCGTCGCCGCTTTTGCCGCCATCGTTGCTTCCACTTTCGGAGCCACTTATAAAGACGGTGTCCTTGATGTGGCTGCCAGCGCTACGAAGGCATCGGTTGCCATGGTTTCCATCATGTTCATCCTGATTGCCATCGTCTTCGGTTTCGCCGTCTACCGCCGTCATACTCCTATGTTTATTTCTTCTCTTCTCGGTGTCCTTGCCATCGTCGTCTGCATGGCCATCGGAATGAATTATCATCCCTTCTATTTTTCAACAAATACATGGATGATTCTCGTCGGCGTTTATATCACCGTCGCTTCCGTCACCCCCGTATGGATTTTACTCCAGCCCCGTGACTATCTGAGCTCCTTCCTCCTCTATGCGATGCTCATCGTTGCCATTGTCGGCATCGTCGGCGCTCATCCCACCATCGATGAAAGTGTATTCCCCGCTTTTGCCGGATTTACCATTAATAATGCCAACGGCACACAATTCCTGTTCCCGATTTTATTTACCACCGTTGCCTGCGGCGCTATTTCAGGATTCCATTCCCTCGTTTCTTCCGGCACCACATCCAAACAGCTGGATAAAGAAACCGATGCGAAACCCATCGCATACGGAGGCATGCTTCTGGAATGCGTGCTGGCAATCATCACCCTCTGCGCCATCGGGTATGCCCGCGTGACCGGCCATACCAACGGAGCTACCGATATTTTTGCAGGCGGTATTGCCGCTATGATTGCCGCCATCCCCGGACTGGAAGGTATGGAAAATATCATGTACACCCTCCTTGTTCTGACTTATTCCGCATTCTGCCTTACCTCCCTTGATACGGCAACAAGACTTGCCCGTTTCATGTTCCAAGAATTCTGGTTGGAACCGGGAGAAAACCCGAAAGATGTCAAAAGCGGTTTTAGAAAATTAATGGTCAATCCTTATTTTGCTACCATCATCACCGTTATCCTCGGTATTTCCCTCGGCATGGGCGGATTTGCTAAAATCTGGGGACTTTTCGGCGCTGCCAACCAGCTTCTGGCAGCCATCGGCCTTCTTGCCGTTGCAGCATGGCTCGGTAATGCAGGGAAAAATAATAAAATGTTCCTCCTTCCCATGACTTTTATGCTGATCGTTACCATTTCTTCTCTTGTCATCATCGTGAAAAACCAATTTTCCATGATTATGGCAGGAACCGCAGGATGGGGCCCCTATGCACAAGTTATCATCGGCGTCCTCCTCGTTCTGCTCTCTTTGGTTCTTGCTCAGGAAGGGTATCATACGGTAGCCAATCCTCGAAAAGAAACCGCCATCTGATTTCATAAAAAAAGGACCTGTAACGGGAAAATTCTCATTACAGGTTCTTTTTTGTTTTAAAGATTTCTACACTTGGTCCTTTGCAAGAAGGACAGACAAATCCTGTCCTTTCATGATCGTTGCATATGCTTCTTTCGCTGCCGCTTTGGACAAGTCATCAAGCGCGTAGAGGAGCGGATTTTTCCCTTCGTCAGGCGTGATAAGCATGATCAAATCGATATGGCCGTTGTTTCGGAAAAAATACATCCTCGTATAGAAAGGAAATTCCAGTCCTCCCACATCATAAATAATTTTCGAGCCTGCCACATAAAGATAAGATTCATCGGAAGACAGACGGTGATACGGCTCTATTTCATAAAGATTGATTTTCACTTCATATGCTGCATTGCCCAATATGCCGGCAGCCCATCCCCGCATGATTTCTTCCGCACCTTTTCGAAGCGGAGAATTTTCATCCATGACGAGGCGGTTCAGCCGGACCAGTCCGCGCCATTCGTTCACCGATAAATTTTGGCGGAAATAAGGTTTCAAAAAATCGCTTCCTACCATGGGAAGTTCCGCTTTTATCACATAGCCGTAGGCAAACTTTCCGCTCTTGCTCAGCATCACCGAAAGCTGCCCCATATGGTAGGGAATCTCTCCCCTCAATGTTTTCAGTTCCATATTTTCAGGAATATCCGTATAGGTGAATATGTTCGGCAAATGTTCTTTCGCAATTTTTTCCAAATCATAAGCGGAAGAAGGTCCTGAAAAAAACGGCAGGAATAAAAGAAGGAGACAAATTATTTTTTTCCGATTCATAAACGATTCCTTTCCAGCCCGTAAAGGCCATAAAGAAGTTCTTCTCCCATTTTTTCCGCCGCCGTATGGCTTCCCTGAATGAGGACGATATAATACCGATCTCCTTCTTTGTATACATTGCTGTAGAGCCAGAGCGGAAAAGATATATTCTTTTCATTAGAAATGATAATTCTCGCTTCTTGTGACCATCGGTAAGAGCCGTCCCCGTTTTCATAGGCCCGCCAAGGAGTGAAAGAAATCAGGCGGACCTGCAATTCTTCTCCCTTATTTTCTTTTAAATACTGATTCAATTCCCGTTGGTACTCTTCTATACTGATTTTCGGTTTTCCGAAAAGTGATTCCGGCCGCTCCGCTTTTCCTGCAAATGCATTTTCCCAAAAAGAAATAACTTTTTCTTTTTTCCCTTGGAATACTGCGTTTTTATCTCCCGAAACAATAGAAACAAGGGCGGAATACCGTCCCCTCACGTCAGCTGTGCGGACTTGGTAAAGTTCCAGATTGTCATAGGGATGAGGCTCTTCGTCGGGATGCAGATTCATTCCCGGCGGAACAGCAAAGAAATTCAGTATTTTTGCCATGTCCGTTCGATCATGATTTTTTACTTTTCCCCGTTCTTTGAAAAGATTTTCCATGGAAGTCCCTCTGCCATCCACCACTTCCATCTTCTGATGCAAAGGAAAGGTGCCCAGTCCGGATACGGTAAGCGGCGCGGCGGAAACCGTTCCGATTCCCGATAATAGCAAAAGCCATAAAACAAGTACTTTGTATTTCATAATGATCTCCCGTTTTCTCTATTTGCTCTTATTGTAAGGAAAATAAAACTTTTTCTCAAGTTTTGAAATAAGGGCTGTTCCGATTTGTCCTGTTTCAGGAAATTTCTCCTCCTCTCCGTCGTCAGTTTTTTCAAAAAAGGGATCCATCTATTTTTTAAAACCGATTGGAAAAAGACTTGTTTTAAAACAAATCAGGGCAAGCAAAAACATCCCGCCGGTTTGACGAGATGTTTTTGGGATTTATTATTCCGTTTCCATGCCCGACGGGGCAGCCTGTCTGATCGGTTCTCCTTTATGAACGACGGAGAGTTTGCGATAACGGGACATGCCTGTACCGGCAGGGATCAGCTTGCCGATGATGACATTTTCTTTGAGGCCGAGAAGAGGATCTTCTTTTCCCTTGATGGCAGCTTCCGTAAGAACTCTTGTCGTTTCTTGGAACGAAGCGGCAGAGAGGAAAGAATCTGTCGCCAGAGCGGCTTTTGTCGTACCGAGAAGCAGATTTTCTCCTACAGCCTGCTTTCTGCCTTCATCTTCCAAGCGCTGATTTTCAGAGCGGTAAGCGACAATATCCACTACTTCGCCGGGGAGCCAGCCGGAATCGCCGGAGTCGGTGATTCTGATCTTGCGGAGCATCTGATGGACGATGATTTCAATGTGTTTGTCATTGATTTCAACGCCTTGGGAACGATATACTTTCTGTACTTCTTTTACAATGTAGTTCTGGGTGGCTTTTACGCCGAGCACACGGAGTATATCATGGGGATTGATATTACCTTCGATGAGGCGGGTGCCTGCTTCGATATCTTCCCCTTCCTCTACGGAAATTCTCTTTCCGAACGGAATCTTATAGGTATCTGCTCCTTCTTCATTGGTTACGGTGATGATCTTGATATTTGCATTTTCCGTAGAGTCTTCGATGGTTACTTTACCTGCAATATTGGAAATGATCGCATTGCCTTTCGGTTTGCGTGCTTCGAACAATTCTTCGACACGGGGCAGACCTTGTGTGATATCTTCCGCCGATGCGACACCGCCGGTATGGAAGGTACGCATGGTCAGCTGCGTGCCTGGTTCGCCGATGGACTGTGCTGCGATGATGCCGACGGATTCGCCGATTTCCACATGTCTGCCGGTGGCAAGGTTACGGCCGTAGCATTTAGCGCAGACGCCGTGTTCGGAGTGGCAGGTTAAAATAGAACGAACTTTTAACGAGTCGTAGTACTTTTCAATTTCAGCCGCCATATCATCGGAAATTTCTTCATTCTTTCTGACGATGATTTCTCCCGTTACGGGATTGACCACATCATCAAGAGGGCAGCGGCCGGCGATACGATCCGCCAAAGATTCGATAAGCCGTCCCGCTTCGGTGATTTTGCGGACTTCCACGCCTTCTACCTGATCCATCCGTACCCGGATCAACGGAATATCGGATTTCAAAATCTTTTCGATGACCGTTTCATCAATCACTGTTCCGGCAGGGAAAAGTTCTTCTCCCTTTCGGTTCATGACCGCCTCTTCCAGTTTTTTGCCGAGGAAATGGACGGACATGTGATGATTCATTGCATGATCATATTCTTCAACGGCAGCGGAAACATCAAAAGTAATCGTTTTCGTGATACTTTCTTCCGTGCCGGGGATCATAACGGAAACTTCCTGTACCAGATGCTTGTTCATAAGCAGCACATCTTCGGCTTCCAACGTTTTCCCTTTCACAAGAAGAATTTCACCGCTCCGGCGGTTCAGAATATCTTCTTCCAGAATGGCGCCTGCCAAAGTTTCTCTCTGCTCATTGTAAATACTTCTGATGTTCGGACGGGAAGCAATGAAATTCAGTTCTCTGTCAAAATTGAGCACCTGTATATCACAATCTTCTTCACGGACGATGACGTCTTGAGATACGTCAACGAGACGGCGGGTCAGATAACCGGAGTCGGCGGTACGAAGCGCCGTATCGGCAAGCCCTTTGCGCGCACCGTGGGAGGATGTGAAGTAGTCAAGCACCGTCAAACCTTCTCTGAAGTTTGCCTTAACCGGAAGTTCTACCGTCTTACCCGACGTATCGGCAATCAGGCCGCGCATACCTGCGAGCTGGCGGATCTGGTTGTCATTGCCTCGTGCACCGGACTGGGCCATCATGGTCAGGGGGTTCATCTTCGTCATGGAAGATTTCATGGCAGCCCCTACTTCATTGGTTGCTTTTTCCCAAATTTTAACGACTTTTCTATATCTTTCTCCGTCGGTCATGAGGCCGCGGCGATAGAATTTTTTAACTTTTTCTACCTGCTTGTCACTTTCTTCCAGAATGAGACTTTTCTTTTCCGGAACGGCAACATCATAAATTCCGATAGAAATACCGGAAACAAGAGCATAATGGAATCCGAGAGCTTTGATGGAGTCCAGCAGATCGCCTGTCGCTTTGAAACCCAGTTTCTTAAAGCAGTCATTTACAAGTTTTCCCATCTGGGACTTGCCGATGGTGATGCCCAGGCCGGTGGTTCCGTCATCTCGTTTATAGAAGAAGCGAAGTTCTTCAGGAATGGCATAGTTAAAAATCAGACGTCCCGGGGTTGTTACTACGACACCGTGTCCGGGAACTTCCACTTTAATAAAGTCATGAATTCCGACTTGTTTCAAAATATAAGCAAGCATCACTTCATCATAGCCGGTGTAAGCGTGGAATTTGGAAGAATCAAGTGCATCTTCCTCTTCTTTATCTTCTTTGACGATGGTCAGATAGTAGGAACCGAGAATCATATCCTGTGAAGGAATGGCAACCGGTTTTCCGTCTTTGGTGGATAAAATATTATTGATGGAAAGCATCAAAGTTCTTGCTTCCGCCTGTGCTTCTACGGAAAGAGGCAGGTGGCATGCCATCTGATCGCCGTCGAAATCGGCATTGTAGCCGGGGCATACGAGAGGATGCAGCTTGATCGCTCTACCTTCCCAAAGGATCGGTTCGAAAGCTTGGATACCCAGTCTGTGAAGGGTGGGGGCACGGTTCAGCAGTACCGGATGTTCTTTGATGACATCCCCCAAGACATCCCAGACTTCGGGAACCAGTTTATCTACTTTTTTACGGGCCACTTTCAAATTGCTTGCCAGTTCACGCTTGATCAGTTCATGCATGATAAAGGGCTTGAACAATTCGATCGCCATTTCTTTCGGAAGACCGCATTGATACATTTTAAGTTCCGGCCCTACAACGATAACGGAACGGCCCGAATAGTCGACACGTTTTCCCAGCAGATTCTGACGGAAACGGCCCTGCTTTCCTTTAAGCATATCGGATAAAGATTTAAGCGGTCTGTTTCCCGGTCCGCTTACGGCTCTGCCGCGGCGGCCGTTGTCGATAAGAGCATCGACGGCTTCTTGGAGCATACGTTTTTCATTGCGAACAATGATTTCCGGCGCTCCCATTTTCATCAGTCTTTTCAGACGGTTATTTCTGTTGATGACACGACGGTACAGGTCATTCAAGTCACTTGTGGCAAAACGCCCGCCGTCAAGCTGTACCATCGGGCGCAGATCCGGAGGAATGACGGGAAGAACCGTAAGAATCATCCATTCCGGCTTATTTCCCGAATGGAGGAAAGCTTCTACTTCTTCCAGACGGCGGATGCTTCTGATTCTCCGCTGGTTGCTCGTACTTTCCACATCTTCTTTCAGCTGTTTTTCCAAAGCGAGGAGATCCAGCCCTTTTAAAAGAGTCTGAATGGCTTCTGCCCCCATCTGTGCTTTAAAAGCGCCTGCTCCGTATTCTCTTACGGCTTCCTGATATTCCTGTTCATTTAAAAACTGTTTGTCCGTAAGTTTTGTTTCGCCCTTATCAATAACGATATAAGCGGCAAAATAGAGCACTCTTTCCAGCTGGCGGGGAGATACATCGAGAATCAGCCCGATGCGGCTCGGTGTTCCTTTAAAATACCAAATATGAGAAACGGGGCAAGCCAGCTGAATATGTCCCATCCGTTCACGGCGGACTTTGGAACTGGTTACTTCAACACCGCATTTATCGCAGACAGTGCCTTTGTAACGCATTTTTTTATACTTGCCGCATTTACATTCCCAATCTTTTGTCGGTCCGAAAATTCTTTCACAGAAAAGACCGTCTGTTTCGGCTTTCAAAGTACGGTAATTGATTGTTTCCGGTTTTGTCACTTCGCCATGAGACCATGACAGGATCTTTTCCGGAGAAGCAATACCGATTTTCATGGAGTCAAATTCATTTACATCTAACAATTGTTTAGTGCTCCTTTCCGGAAATCAGGCGTCCGGGTCATCTGAAAAACCCATCTCTGCCTGCATATCAGTTTCATTGAAAGAGGACTCTTCCGGTTCATCCGTATTTGCCAAGGTTTCCGCTGCATCATTGAAAGACGCCACGTCATCGATGCCCCGGGATTCCTGCTGACCGGAAATATTGGATTCCATGGAACTTCTGGAAAGGGACACCGCTTCGTCTCCTTCCATCGCTTCCTTCACGTCTTCCCTGCGGAAACGGCCGCCGCCGAATCCCTGTTCCAAATCGGATTCATCCAATTCTTTCAGTACGACTTCTTCACCGTTATCATTTAAAATTCTTACATCAAGCCCGATAGACTGGAGTTCTTTCATAAGAACCTTGAAGGATTCCGGTACGCCCGGGCTCGGAATATTTTCACCTTTGACAATCTTTTCATAAGCTTTAACGCGGCCGACGACATCGTCGGATTTTACCGTCAGGATTTCCTGAAGGGTATAGGCTGCGCCGTAAGCTTCCAGTGCCCAGACTTCCATTTCCCCGAAACGCTGGCCGCCGAATTGAGCCTTGCCGCCCAAAGGCTGCTGTGTAACGAGAGAATAGGGGCCCGTGGAGCGGGCATGAATCTTATCATCTACAAGATGATGGAGCTTCAGCATATATTTCCAGCCGATGGTAATTTGTCCGTCCAGTTTTTCGCCGGTACGGCCGTCATACAAATCGGATTTTGCATTGACCGGAAGCCCTGCAGCAGCAAGAGTTGCCGCCAAGTCTTCGTCACGGCAGCCGTCAAATACGGGAGTTGCAATATGAATTCCCGAGTCAGTCGGTTCCGGCATGCCGTACTTATCAAAATCATATCCCAGATCATGGAGTTCTTTTTCCATTTCTTTTGCCAGAACGGGATCGTTTTGAGCGGCTTTAATTTTTTCTCCCAGCATATGGCAAGCCCAGGAGAGGTGAATTTCAAGAATCTGGCCGATATTCATTCGGGACGGAACACCGAGCGGGTTCAGCACCAAATCTACGGGACGGCCGTCCGGAGTGAACGGCATGTCTTCTACCGGCAGAATTCTGGAGCATACGCATTTATTTCCGTGGCGGCCTGCCATTTTGTCGCCTTCACGGATTTTACGTTTTTGTGCAATATAGACACGGACAAGTTTGTTGACTCCCGGTGCCAGTTCATCTCCGTTTTCACGGGTAAATACTTTGACATCCACCACTTTGCCGAATTCTCCGTGAGGTACGCGGAGAGAAGTATCGCGGACTTCTCTTTCCTTATCGCCGAAAATGGCACGGAGAAGCCGTTCTTCCGGAGTCAGTTCCGTTTCGCCCTTAGGCGTAACTTTGCCGACGAGAATATCTCCCGGGCGGACATCGGCGCCGACCATGATGATTCCGTTTTCGTCCAGATATTTCAATGCATCGTCACCGACGGAAGAAAGCTGGCGCGTAATTTCTTCTTCACCCAGTTTTGTATCACGGGAATCGCATTCATATTCTTCTATATGGATTGATGTATATAAATCATCTTTGCAGAGGCGTTCCGAGATGAGGACGGCGTCTTCGTGGTTATAGCCTTCCCAAGAAACGAAAGCGACGAGGACATTATGGCCCAGCGCCAATTCACCGCCGTCGGTAGCCATACCGTCTGCCAAAGTCTGTCCCATTTCCACCCTGTCGCCTTTGTAGACGATGGGATGCTGGTTGATGCAGGTACTCTGGTTGGAGCGCATAAATTTAATTAAATCGTATCTGTCATATTCTCCGTTATCGGCACGGACGACGATGGTCCGTCCCGTCACCTGAGTCACCGTTCCGGAACGTTTTGCCAAGATGCAGACACCCGAGTCCTGCCCTGCCACCCATTCCATGCCGGTGCCTACCAGAGGTGCTTCCGGACGAAGGAGCGGTACAGCCTGACGCTGCATGTTGGCACCCATGAGGGCGCGGTTCGTATCATCATGTTCCAAGAAAGGAATGAGGGAGGTACCGATGGAAACGACCTGCTTCGGAGATACGTCCATCAGATCCACTTCTTCCGGAAGAGCTTCAAGCACATCCGCACCGCGGCGGCATGCCACATAACGGTCAACGAATTGTCCGTCTTCCGTCAGTACTTCGCTTGCCTGAGCAATGACCTTGTCTTCTTCTATATCGGCAGTTACATAACGGCATTCGTTGGTAACCCGGTGAGTTTTCGGATCCACCAAGCGGTACGGCGTTTCAATCAGGCCGTACTTGTTGACGATACCGTAATTGGAAAGGGATGAAATCAGCCCGATATTCGGACCTTCCGGTGTTTCTACGGGGCACATGCGGCCGTAGTGGGAATAATGAACATCTCGCACTTCAAAGCCTGCCCGTTCTCTGGAAAGACCCCCCGGGCCCAAAGCGGAAAGACGGCGTTTATGAGTCAGTTCCGCCAGAGGATTCGTCTGATCCATGAACTGGGATAACTGGGAACTTCCGAAAAATTCTTTGATGGCAGCTACAACGGGGCGAATATTCACCAACGCCTGCGCTGTCATTTTATCCTGATCTTGGGTCGTCATTCTTTCACGAACCACTCTTTCCATACGGGATAAACCGATACGGAACTGGTTTTGCAAAAGTTCGCCTACAAGACGGACACGGCGGTTTCCTAAATGATCGATATCATCTTCATGGCCGTAGCCTTGGATCATATTCAGCAGATAATCGACTGCCGCAATGATATCTGCCCGGTCAAGAGTACGGAAATTGTCTTCATGCATACCGTTTGATGCGATCACTTTGACGGGGGTCCCGTCCTCTTTCTGCGTCAGAACTTCCACCATTTCCACTTTGGTGAAAATGCCGCTCTTCCGGAGCAAATCTATCGCTTCATCATCAATGATCGCATTTCCCTGTATGATGACTTCCCCTGTTTCCGTATCGACGATCGGTCCTTCCGTCCGATGTCCTTTCAGACGGCTTTCCCAAGAGAGTTTTTTATTTAATTTGTACCGTCCCACTTTCGCCAAATCATAGCGGCGGGGATCGTAGAAGAAATTACGAAGCAGTGTGGTACCGCTTTCTTCCGTGGCAGGTTCGCCGGGACGCAATTTCTTATAAATTTCAATCAGAGCTTCTTTGGTGGACTGAGTCTGGTCCTTTTTCAATGTTTCCTCAATGTGGATATCATTGTTGAAAAGCTCCATGATTTCTTCATTGGAAGAATAACCTAAGGCGCGAATCAGATAAGTAACCGGCATTTTTCTGTTCCGGTCGATACGGACGGAAACGATACCGTTCGCATCGGTTTCCAGTTCGATCCATGCTCCGCGGTTCGGAATCAGCTGGGCCGAATAAATTTCTTTCCCGTAAGTGTCGATTTCTTTCTTATAGTAGACACCGGGAGAACGAACCAGCTGGGAAACGATGACACGTTCGGCGCCGTTGATGATAAATGTGCCCGTATCGGTCATAATCGGGAAATCCCCCATGAATAAATCATGTTCCTTGATTTCCCCCGTTTCCTTATTGACAAGTTTCACCTTTACCTGCAACGGAGCAGAATAGGTCGCATCTCTGGACTTGCATTCGTCAATGCTGTACTTTTCTTTTTTGAAATAGTACTCTCCAAAATGCAAAGCCCACTTATGAGCGCTGTCCTCGATCGGAGAAATATCTGCAAACACATCCCTCAGCCCTTCATCACAGAACCATTCATAAGATTTGGTCTGTAAATCGAGCAGATGGGGCATCCCCAAAACTTCCTGAGATCTGGCGTAGGTATATCTTTTCTTTCTACCTACTTGGACAGGTCTGAACATTTTGCTGTTGGGCATTCCGCGCCTCACCCTTTCTTACATAATAAAATTTTCAAAACATGCACTGAACGAGAAAAACAAGCAAGGTTAAAAATTGAACAACCTTGCTTTCTACTATTCACAGTCATAAATAAAACTGTCAGAAAATATTATTTTAAAATAATACAATGATATTTTCAACTCCTTTAAGGATTAATTTACTTATACCATTCTATAGAAAAATCCCGTTATATAAATTTTCTTTCTTGCTATAGAACTTTTCTATTTTCAATATTTCCTCTTGAATTTTTCCTCTAAATATGCTTGTCGATTTATTTTATCATTTAATCTTTTGATTTGCAAATCAAAATTATTTCGCTTTGTCAAATTTTTTATTTCATCCGATTTTATGGCAATAAAAAACGGCTCCGCATCAAAAATAACGGAACCGTTTTCTTTTTTTACTCAGTCTTCATACACTTCAAATTCTTCTTCGCCGGCGCCGCAAACGGGGCATACAAAATCTTTCGGCAAATCTTCCCACTTTGTCCCCGGTGCAATTCCGTTATCGGGATCACCTAAAGCTTCATCGTAAATCCATCCGCAAACTTTGCACACATACTTTTTCATTTTACCCTCCTTGTTCGGGCAGTCATGCCCCAAATAAAAATATATGTCCAACGGATTGATATCCGCTGCCACCCCTTTATTCAATGATCATGAGCAGGTCGCCCGATTCGATGCGCTGCCCCTGTTTTACATGAATTTCGCTGACGATGCCGTCTGCCGGAGATGTGATGGTCGTTTCCATCTTCATCGCTTCCGTCACGATGACCGGTTCTCCTTTTTTCACATGGCTTCCTTTTTCCGCCAATACTTTGACAACCGATCCGGAAAGGGTGGCACCGATTTCTCCTATCACGTCCTTATCGGCTTTTCTGGACGTCACCGCCGATTCTGCCACATGTTTATCGTGAACTTTGATTTCCCGGGGCATTCCGTTCAATTCAAACTGAATTCTCCGGTTTCCTTCTCCGTCGGGTTTTGTAATACCGTCCATACGTATGAGGAGCATCTTGCCTTCATCGATATTGACACGGATTTCTTCCCCGGGCTTCATGCCGAAGAAGAAAGTGGGCGTATCGAGAATGGAGAGATCTCCGAAACGATGATATCTGTCCACATAGTCGCTGAAAACTTTCGGATAGATGCAGTAGGAGGACACATCTTCTTCCTCCAGCGGCATATGCTTTTCTTTCATTTCTTTCTTAACTTTATCGAAATCTACGTCCTCCGGACGGGATTCCAAATGAGGTTCCTCGCCGCGAAGAATGATTTTCTGCAGTTTTTCCGGGAATCCGCCGTAAGGTGTTCCCAGTTTCCCGTCAAAGAAATCTACTACCGAGCGGGGGAAATCCAAAGTATTTCCTTTTTCATATATATCTTCTTCCGACAAGCCGTTCTGTACCATGAAGAGCGCCATATCTCCCACCACTTTGGAGGACGGCGTAACTTTGATGATATCTCCGAACATCATATTGACCTTTGCATACATACGGCAAACTTCCGGCCATCTGTCGCCGAGTCCCACGGCTGTTGCCTGCTGGCGCAGATTGGAGAACTGGCCGCCCGGCATTTCATGCTGGAAGAGCGTCGTATTCGGACTTGCCATCTTGCTGTCCACCCCTGCATAATACGGACGGACGGCCTGCCAGTAACGGTCGATGGTTTCCAACGCATCGATATCCAGTTTCGGCTGACGGGGATGATTTTGCAGCGCATAGTACATAGCAGTCATCGAGGGCTGGCTGGTACCGTTGGATAAAGCGCCGGTAGCGACGTCAATAATATCCGCTCCCGCTTCGACCGCTTTCGCGTAACTGTACAGCGTCAGACCGCCGCCTTCATGGCTGTGAAGGTGGATAGGAAGATCCACCGCATCTTTCAAAGCGGAAACAAGAGCATATGCCGCTTCCGGTTTCAAAAGGCCTGCCATATCTTTTATGGCAATCAGGTTGGCTCCGGCTTTTTCCATTTCCTTTGCCAAATCGGTATAGTATTTCAAAGAATATTTTTGACGGTTCGGATCCAAAATATCGCCGGTGTAGCAGAAGCAGGCTTCCGCCAATTTACCTTTTTTGCGGACTTCGTCAATAGAAACCGTCATATGGTTCATCTGGTTCAGGCAGTCGAAGATACGGAATACATCGATGCCGTTGTCGGCTGCTTTATCGATGAAATGACGGACTACATTTTCGGGATAATTCGTATATCCCACCGTATTGGCTCCGCGGGTCAGCATCTGGAATAAAATATTCGGTGCCGCCTCTCTCATCTTGCGGAGACGATCCCAAGGGCTTTCATCAAGGAAACGATAGGCAACGTCAAATGTAGCACCGCCCCAGTTTTCAAAAGAGAAAAGCTGCGGTACATGAACGGCAGTATAGCGGATCGCTTTCATGATGTCATGGGTTCTTACTCTTGTTGCCAAAAGAGACTGATGAGCATCACGATAGGTGGTGTCCATAAACATGACTTCTTTTTGCGCCTGTACCCATTTGGCAAACTTTTCGGGCCCCAATTCATCTAAAAGCTGGCGTGTCCCATTCGGCACTTCCTCACCGTCTGCAGCCAGTACCGGAGGAGCGATGAAATCAGGTTTTTCCTGCCTTCCTGCACCGGCATAACCGTTCACGGTGATATCGCCGATATAGTCAAGCAATTTGGTGCCCCGATCACTGATGACATTCGGATCTTCCAAAAGTTCGGGATGCTTGTCGATATAGTTGACGTCGCAAAGTCCTTCGGCAAAATCCTTCGTCCGGAGCATATTTTCAAGGAAATAAATATTTGTTTTGACTCCGCTGATACGGAATTCATTGATGCAGCGGAGCATTCTGTTTATCGTATCTTTCGCATGAAGAGCATGAGCCGTCACTTTGACCAAAAGAGAATCATAGTAAGGCGTGATGACCGCTCCCGTATAAGCCGTACCTGCATCAAGACGGATACCGGGGCCGCCGCCGGAGCGGTAGGCAATAATTTTTCCCGTATCAGGCATGAAATGATTCTGCGGATCTTCCGTAGTGATACGGCACTGGATGGAAACACCTTTGAACCAGATGTCGGGCTGCAGTCCGATGGCCACTTCTTTGCTGTCCACGGAATAGCCTTCGGCAATCAAAATCTGTGTCTTTACAATATCCACATCGGTAATCATTTCCGTTACCGTATGTTCTACTTGGATACGGGGATTGACTTCGATGAAATAAAAATGCTCTTCATCTTCATCGACCAAAAATTCCACCGTACCGGCATTCAGATAATTGACATTCTTCATCAATGTAACGGCAGCATCGCAGATCCTGTTTCGAAGTTCCTGCGGAAGCGACCAGGCGGGAGCCATTTCTATTACTTTCTGATGGCGCCGCTGGATGGAGCAGTCTCTTTCAAAAAGATGAATGATATGTCCCTGTTCATCCCCTAAAATCTGGACTTCGATATGCTTCGGATTCATGATGCATTTTTCTACATACACTTCATCATCGCCGAAGGCCATCTTTGCTTCAGATTTTGCTCTGTGATAAGCTTCTTCCAGATCTTCCATGCGATCCACATTCCGCATACCGCGGCCGCCGCCGCCGTTGACGGCTTTGATCATGACGGGGAGGCCGTTTTTCTCTACAAAAGCTTCCAGCTCTGCAAAATCTTTAAGAGCTCCCTTGGTACCGGGGATCATGGGAATATTTGCTTTTTCGGCCTGAATGCGGGCATTGACCTTGTCACCGAACATGATCAGATGCTCAACTTTAGGCCCTATGAAAATAATGCCTTCTTCTTCGCAACGCTTTGCCAGCTTTGCATTTTCCGCAAGAAAACCGTATCCGGGATGAATGGCATCCACATGATGTTCCTTGCAGATACGGATGATATCTTCAATATCCAGATAGGCATCGATCGGTTTGTCCCCGTCACCTACCAGATAAGCTTCATCGGCACGGTTGCGGTGAAGAGATAAAACGTCTTCCTTGGAATAAATTGCGACTGTTCTGATTCCGAGCTCGTTACAGGCACGAAATACACGAATGGCGATTTCGCCGCGGTTCGCCACCAACACTTTATGAATCTGTCTCATGAATCCTCCCTCATATATCAGACGGCTGTTATTTCTAATCAGTATTATTTATTATTGTACTGATAGTAGATATTTATTTCAATAGAAAGATATTTTTTATATGAGATCCCGAAAGGGATTTTTATTTTAAAATCAGCAGCCTTTAAAAATAAATGTACGATAAAACGGCCATAAAAAAGTGCCGCCGGCAATCGGGGCAGCACCATTTTTGTATTCAATTATTCTCCCAAAATTGCCTGTCCTTTAGCAATATTTTTTCGGATCGTTTCGCAGCATTCGATGAAACGTTTCATTTCATCTTCCGCCAGATTGTATTCCATGACTTTTTCTACGCCGTCTTTGCCGATAACTGCAGGGACACCGCAAAAGATGCCTTCCTGTCCGTATTCTCCGTCAAGCGGCGCCGAGCAGGGAAGAATTCTCTTTTCATCATGAAGAATCGTGCGGACCAAAGTCGCTCCTGCGGAAGCGATGCCGTACTCCGTGCATTGCTTGCCCGAATAAGTGACCCAGCCGCCCTTGATCGTTCTTTCCTGAACCTTTTCTTTGTCAAAACGGAATTTGGGATCGTGTTCCATTTCGGAAAGAGGTTTTCCATAGAAAGATATCTGCGACCACGGGACAATCTGTGCATTTCCGTGTTCACCCATCATGAAAGCGGTGAATCCGCGAGCATCCAGTCCGGTTTGCTCGGAAATGGCATGAATCAGACGGGAAGAATCAAGAAGCGTCCCCGTTCCCATTACACGGCCCTTCGGAAGTCCGCTCTTTTCTTGAATCAGATGAGCTATGACGTCGCAAGGGTTGGTGATACTTACAAAAATACCTTGAAAACCCGCTGCTATGACTTTCGGTACATAATCCGCCACCTGTCTGACACTGTTTTCCAATTCTCCGTCACGACTTCCGGAAGCGCAGAGAGTAATATCTCCGACGGCATTGACGATGACATCGCAGTCTTTCAGTCCGCCGTAGTCTGCCGCCTTGTAAATCACATGATTCGGCATATACATTACTGCATCATTTAAATCCTGTACTTCGCTTATCACTTTGCTTTCCTTCAAGTCGCAAAGCAAAACCTCATCGGCAATTCCCATCATTCCTAAATTAAAAGCCACATGAGCACCTACATGTCCGACACCGACTACGCCGACTCTTCTTTTTTGAATTGCCATAGTTCATACCTCCGCTTCGGATCAACTACTGTTTTTATGGTTATTGCCTATGATAACACAGATTTTTTTCACTGTAAATAAAATCATAAAAAAGAGCGGCTGCCTCCTCTTTTGAAAGCAGCCATACGATTTGTGTACCCGATGGTTCCTATGCCAACCTGTTTTTATATTTCCATAGTCTCGGCGGATGATGTTAAAATGATAAAAGAGAATCAGCCGTCCTTTATACATATATATATTCATTTCTTGCAAAAGCTGATTGCAATAGAATCATTTAGGAAGGCTTAATGAGTTTATATTTTATGAACCGTGGTATAAGTAATAACCTTGTTGTCTCCAAGGAGGTGTAACAATGCCGTTTGAAATAGTGCTCGGTGACATTATCAATATGCAGGCGGATGCCATTGTAACCGCCGCAGACACCGAGGCAACAATCCGCTCTGGTGCAGATGCGGAAATTTATAACAAGGCGGGCCCGAAATTATCAGAAGCCCGAAAAAAAATCGGCCCTATCGCCGTGGGTCAAACCGCCGTCACTCCTGCGTTTGATCTGAATGCCGAATATATCATCCATGCTGTCGTTCCCGTCCGGCAGGGCGGCTTACGCAACGAGGAAACATTATTGAGCAGGTGCTACAAGGAAGCCTTGATACTCGCAAAAGAAAATCACTGCGATTCCATAGCGTTCCCGCTGCTTTCGGCCGAAAACAACGTTTTTTCCAAATCCTTGGCCCTACAAATCGCCATCAGAGAATTTCGTAATTTTTTGATGGAAAATGATATGCAGATATACTTGGTTGTGTCCGATCGGGATGATTTTTTGCTGTCAGAAAAACTGTTCCGCTCGGTAGCAGACTATATCGATGAAACTTACGGCAAAGACAAAACTCTCGATGAATACGGCATCACCGACAAAGAAAATGTCCGTGAAAACGAACTTTTGCAGATTCGCCGTGAAACGAAATATCGGGAGTGCCACCCTGAGGAAATCGAACTCCTTTACGACTCTATTGACGCAGGTTCGATTCTGCCTTCGGATATTCAAGATTGGGAATCTCTGTTGGCAGATATTGATGCAGGCTTTTCAGAAACGCTCCTTCGTCTTATAGACCGAACCGGAAAAACGGATTCTTACATCTATAAAAAAGCCAATATCGACCGAAGGCTGTTCTCAAAAATCCGCTCTAATATGGATTACAAGCCGTCCAAAACTACCGCATTGGCATTTGCCATTGCATTGGAACTGGACCTGGATGAGACGAGAGACTTTATCGCCCGCGCCGGGTTTGCCTTGTCACACAGCAGTAAGTTCGACATCATTGTGGAATACTTTATTCTTCACAAAAACTATGATGTCTTTGAACTGAATGAAGTGTTGTTTGCTTTTGACCAGCCGCTGATAGGTGCCTAAATGTCGCCTGCCATGCGACCAAACCTTCCTTCGCTTTCACTATAATGAAGACACAATCAAACGAAGGAGGGTTTTTGATATGACAGAATTGGTATTTATCTTGGATCGAAGCGGCTCCATGTCCGGATTGGAGCCCGACACCATCGGAGGCTTTAACTCCATGATCGAAAAACAGCGAAAGGAACCCGGTAAAGCATTGGTGTCCACGGTACTGTTCGACAACTACTCTGAGGTTATTCATGACCGTATTCCCCTTGAAAAAGTGCCGAACATGACAGAAGAGGAGTACTTTGTGCGAGGCTGTACCGCTTTGCTTGATGCTGTCGGCGGAGCAATTCACCACATCGGAAACGTTCACAAGTATGCCCGCAAAGAGGACGTCCCTGAAAAAACCTTATTCATCATTACCACTGACGGTATGGAAAATGCAAGTCACCGTTATACCTACGATAAAGTCCATGCCATGATAAAGCGTCAGCGGGAAAAATACGGCTGGGAGTTTCTGTTCTTAGGCGCCAATATTGACGCGGCCGCCGAAGCAAAGCGGTTCGGTATCGATGAATCCAGAGCGGCAAATTTCCATTGTGATGAAGAAGGCACGGCCCTCAATTATGAGGTCATCGGTGATGCCATCATGACTATGCGCTGCGGAGACGTTCTCTCCGAAGACTGGAAAGAGCGTATTGATGAAGATTTCAAAAAGAGAGGCGGCAAAAAATAATCGGCACTGTCTCGGCTGATATCATCGGCATCCCTTAGAAATTTGATATGTCCGATGGCGACTCCAAAGCTGAGATCAAAAAGTAAATAAACAAATATGCAAAAGGGCTCTGCGGCGACCAATCCTCGGTTACCGCAGAGTCCTTTCTTAAAAAGTATGAACCCTCTTGCCAATAAGCGCTTTAGCAAAAAGAAACCGGACTCCGCTTCAATACTCACTGTATCAAAACCGGTGTCCGGTCATGGTGCGAGCGAAGGGACTCGAACCCCCATGCACAAGGCGCAGGATCCTAAATCCTGTGCGTCTGCCAATTCCGCCACGCTCGCATAGCAATAATAATTTATTATAATTGCCAAATTATATCAGGTCAAGAAAATAAAAAAAGCCTGCTTGAAAAACAGGCTCTTCAGACAACATCAAGCTCCGGATTTTTCCAGTTCTGCCGTGCAATGAGGGCAGCGGGTTGCATCGTCGGCAATCCCTTCTTTGCAGTACGGGCAAACCCGGGTCGGCGCCGGCGCCGGTTTCGGGAACATTCTGTTCATCTGGCGGATGGCAAGGAATATCACGAAAGCAATGATCAGGAAATCAATAACGGTATTCAAAAATTGACCGTACGCAATGACAGGCACATTGAGTTCTTTTGCTTCTGCCAAGGTGGTTACCGGCACGTTTCCGAGATTGATGAAAAGATTGGAAAAATCCATACCTCCCATAGCCATACCGATCGGCGGCATAATA
>ERZ506960.262-NODE-262-length-29207-cov-4.7195_pt1 | contig 29207 bp, 25 predicted proteins | sample MGYA00513170_ERZ506960 | MGnify/ENA metagenome assembly ERZ506960
GACGCTCTTCCGATCTTAAATTTACTGACAAAGACCGGATTTTCTGCATGATCGATAAAGAATGAACCGATGTTCTTTAAACGAGCGGAACGGCAGGAGATGTCTTTGGAATTTTGACAGGAAACGGCAAAATAAAGTGCCTGATGATATAATTATGGAGAATACATATACTTCTCATTCAATCATGGGGATTCGTGTATATGCGGTGACGATGAAAGAAGCTTTGGAATATGCACGCAAAATGATTGAATCGGAAACAACGAATATAGTGGCGACAGCTAATGCGGAAATGATCATGCTTGCACAAAAAGACAAAGAACTTTTTGACATATTGAATCACTGTACTCTTGTGGTTCCCGACGGAGCAGGCGTGCTTTGGGCAGGAGAAACTTTAGGTTACCCTTTTCCCGAAAGAGTGACCGGCGCCGATTATGCGGAAGAACTTTTGAAATTGGCGGTACAGGAGAAATGGCCGGTTTATTTTTTGGGCGGTGCTCCGGGTGTGGCGAAAAAAGCAGTGCAGAAATTTGTGGAAAAAGAAGGGGCGTTTCCTTTAGCCGGCTGTCATGACGGTTATTTTGACGAAGAGGAAGAGAAACGCATTATCAGAGACATAAGAGAGAATCACACGAAGATTTTGCTTTGCGGAATGGGAGTGCCGAAACAGGAAAAATGGCTGTGGAAGCACAAAGATGAGCTGGGATCCGCAATGGCTGTAGGAGTGGGCGGCGTGTTTGATGTCATGTCGGGGAATTTAAAAAGAGCTCCTTTATGGTTTCAAAAAAACAGATTGGAGTGGGCTTACCGGCTCTGGCTGCAGCCCCGTCGTATTGTGAGAATGACGGCATTGCCGAATTTTATGCTTGCCGTCAAAAAATGGAAAAAGGAAAATAAAGATCGCTTATGTTAAAAAAACCGATTATATTGCAGGAGGGATATCCTTTCATTCTGATATCTATAGCGGCAGCCGTGTTGCTCGGATATTTTGATATGATGAAATTGGCGGTTATCCCCTTTGTACTGGCCTGTTATTTTACTTATTTTTTTCGGTGTCCTCCAAGGAATGATAAAATCCCTTCCGGAGAAGATACCATTGTTTCCCCTGCCGACGGTACCGTGGTCGATGTCTCCGATAATGTGGAAGAGGACATGTATTTAGGTGTAAAATGTCATAAGGTCACCATATTTCTTTCCATATTTGATGTACACTGCAACCGCTCTCCCATGGAAGGGGTCATCAAATATCAATCTTATACGCAGGGGAAATTTTTACCTGCTTATAAAAAAGATGTGGGATTTGAAAATGAGAGAGAAGCGATAGGTATCGAAGGAAAACACAGAAATATTTTAGTTATTTTGATCGCCGGTATTTTGGCGCGCCGTGTCGTATCTTGGAAAAATTTGGGAGATTCACTGAAAAAAGGAGAGCTTTACGGGATGATTAAATTCGGATCCTGTACAGAATTATATATACCGGGAAATGTTGATATTTATGTAAAAAAGGGAGATACTGTTCGCGGAGGATTAACGATTGTGGGGAGGCTTAAATGAAAATGAATAAATCATGGATAGCTAACGGTGTGACGGCAGCTAATGCCCTCTTTGGCGGATTATCCGTTATGATGTCTATTTCCGGAGAATACCATCTCGCTGCAATCTTCATTTTAATAGCCATGATAGCCGATGCTTTAGACGGCCGCGTAGCGCGTGCATTGCATACGGCAGGTCCCATGGGAGTGGAATTGGATTCTCTTTCCGATGATATCTCTTTCGGTATAGCCGCAGGAGCCCTGATGTATTCTTATCAGCTGAAAGAACTGGGGATTCTCGGGGTTATTGCTTGCGCCCTTTTAGGAACACTCTGCGCTTTCCGCCTTGCTCGCTTTAATGTAAAAGTGAACAATGTTCATGGTTATTTTGAAGGATTACCCTGCCCGACGGTAGGTGTTATTATTGCCTGCTATGTTTTGTCGGGTGTAAAAATATGGAACTGGCTGGCCGTGATATTTGTTCTTGTGCTGGCATTCCTGATGGTAAGCGAAGTTCACTATCCGGATAATAAAGGAGCCAGTGCAGACCGATTGCATCTGTCGGCACTCTTGATTTGTCTCGGATTTTTTATTATTTCCACAGCCATATATTGGCCTGTCTGGGCGGCTGCTCTCTGTGCCGCTTATATCATGTTCGGCATGATAAATACTTATCTGAATCGAAAGAGAAAATCTCGCAGATTACGTAGAAAAAATATAACTGAGGAAGAGATGTAAAATGAATTATCCTTTGGATATCCTCATGCTTCCCGTGCAATTGATTGTGGCGTGGTTTACCGTTTATTACACAGTCATTGCTTTGTTTGGCATGTGGCATAGAAAAGATAAGAAATTAGCTGAACCGAAAAATAAATTTGCACTTATAATACCGGCGCATAATGAAGAAATGGTGCTGGGAGATCTGCTGAACAATCTGAGTCTTTTAAAGTACCCTAAAGAATTATATGACACCTATGTCGTTGCGGATAATTGCAGTGATAAGACTGCTGAATTGGCAAGGAAGCATGGTGTTTATGTGCTGGAACGCTTTAATAAGGAACTTGCCGGCAAGGGTTATGCAATGGATTGGGCCTTTCCCAAAATATTTGAAACAGGAAGAAATTATGATGCTTTTTGCGTTTTTGACGCAGATAATTTAGTTCATCTGGATTTTTTGTCGGTGATGAATACAAGACTTTTAAAAGGGCAAAAAGTTTTGCAAGGATATCTTTCTGCTAAAAATCCGGTAGATACATGGGTGTCGGGCACATTTGCCATTGCATTTTGGACGGTAAATCATCTATGGCATCTGGGAAAATACAATATAGGGCTTTCTTCATGTCTCGGCGGAACAGGCATGTGCATCTCTGCAGATGTCGTAAAAGAATTCGGCTGGGGCTGTGACTGTCTGACGGAAGATATGGAATTTTCCATGAAATGCCTTTCTCACGGGATTCGTACCTGCTGGGTTCATGATGCAATTATTTATGATGAAAAGCCTCTGACCTTTATGGCGTCGTGGAATCAAAGAAAACGGTGGGCGCAAGGGCAATTTGATTGCTCGGAACGATATATACCTATTCTTTTAAAAGAAGGATTCAAAAAGCGCAATATTGTCATATTGGACGGAATTATGCAGCTCCTGCAAAACTACTTCCTTCTTCTGTCGGCCTTTTATTTGATAATGACTTATATAAACATGTTTTATCCATGTTTTACGGTTATTCTTTACAATGATGCACTGGTGCCGAGACAATTCTGGAGTACTTTGGGATTTATCCAATATATTTTGCCGCTGGTGGTTCTTTTACAAATTGAAGTCCCTCTGAAAGTTTATCTTTATTGGCTTGTTTATCCTATATTTATGTATTCATGGATACCGGTAACTTTTCTCGGGTGGATTCATCGACACGACAAGAAATGGGTACATACGTTGCATACAAGAAGTATTCAGTTTGAAGATGCCTTTTTAACCAGAAAAAAGGAAATTGAATAAATGCACATATTTATGACGAATGATGACGGATTTTCTTCAAAAGGAATTCATCTTTTGGCACTCAGTTTATCCGAAATTGCAAGAATTACGGTAATTGCACCGGAAACGGAAATGAGTTCCTGCTCCGCATCACTATCTTTAAGAAAAAAATTGCATTTGAAAAAACAGAGAAGCTACGGAGAAAATATAGCGGTTTATTCTTTGTCGGGGACAACCGGAGACTGCTGCAAACTGGCTCTTGAATATTGGCTTGCAAAGGATAAGCCCGATCTGATTGTTTCCGGAATCAATAACGGATTTAATACCGGAAGTGACTGTCTTTACAGCGGGACGGTAGCAGGTGCCATGGAAGGAATTTTTGCGGGGATACCTTCTCTTGCGGTTTCTGCAGAAACAACGGAAGATGTAGCCTTTCTTTCCAAAGCGGCAGAATTTACAAAAGAAGTAGTGGAAACTTATTTTGTAAATCATCACTATAAGGGAATATTAAATCTGAATATTCCTCTGATGAAACCGGATAAAATAGACGGAAATCATATCAAAACTGCACCTTTGGGATTGCAGCATTATACAAATGTCATTATCGGGGAGACCGATAAAAAAGAAGACATGGAATTTATTATGAGCGGCAAACCGGTGGGAGGAGAAAAGGAAGAGACCGATGTTTATTGGGCCAGAAACGGTTTTATCACGATAACACCTCTCCAATGGAATCAAACCGATATCGATAATTTAAAGAATGTTGAAAAAATAGGTAAAACTTTTGTTGACTGACAGGCCGCACTTATGATAATATAATTCCCGTCAGCATATGCCGGAGTGGCGGAATGGCAGACGCAGCAGACTCAAAATCTGCCGATAGCAATATCGTGTGGGTTCAAGTCCCACCTCCGGCACCATATGGAAATCCCGATAGAATTGATTATCGGGATTTTTTCTTTGTTTAAAATTTCAGTTTATTTTATATTTGGCGGAGTATTTTATTCACTGATCTTATTTATAAATTTTACTCAGATAATATGATTCCATTTTATTTTCAGAAGCAGGTTAAATATATAGAGACTGAGTCAAGAAAATAAGAGAGAAAAGCTTTTCTATGCTATAATTAAAAAGAATTTTATATGGGGAGATGAAAATGCGTGCATTAGGCATTGATCCGGGAACCGGACGCTGCGGTTTCGGAGTTGTTGAAAAAAACGGAAACCAAATTATTCCCGTCAATTACGGGGTAATAGAAACATTTAAAGAACAAACGCCCTTAGAACGGCTTAATATCATTTATGAAGGCGTCTCTGAATTGATAGAGACCTATCGCCCCCAGTTTATGGGAGTGGAATCGCTGTATTTTAATACCAATATTACAACGGGAATCGCTGTTGCAGAAGCGCGGGGGGTCATTCTCCTTGCCGGATACAGGCGGAACTTGCCGGTGGTGGATATAACGCCTCTTCAAGTGAAGCAGCAAATTGCTGGTTACGGAAGGGCAGAGAAAAAACAAGTGATAGAAATGATCATGCGGCTGATGAAAATCACAAAAAAAATCAATCCTGATGATGCCGCCGATGCGTTGGCCATTGCATTGACTGCTGTTTACCGTATGGAACATAAAAAATTATTGGGGAGTTAATAATGATTGGATATATAAAAGGAAAAGTAACAAGTTTTTCTAAAGATTTTTGTTTTATTGAGACAAACGGAATCGGATATAGGATTTTTATATCCGATTTGAATCGGGGAAAACTTCATATAGGAGAGGAAGCCCGGCTCCTTACTTATATGGCGGTAAGAGAAGATGCCGTTTTGTTATACGGCTTTCTGGAACAGGAAGAATATGATTTGTTTCTCATTTTAATTTCCGTTTCTAAAATAGGACCTAAAGTGGCTATGGGTATTTTATCTTCCATGGCACCCTCATCTTTTGTTGCAGCAGTGAGAAATAAGGATATCACGGCTCTTACTCAATTGCCGGGGATAGGGAGAAAAACGGCAGAACGGCTTATTGTAGAATTAAAGGATAAGGTGGGTGCCTTCGAGACGACGGAAATAGAAAACACGGTATCTTCGGGAGTATCTTCCGATACGGGAATCATCGGAGAAGCAAGCAAATATCTGCAGGTCTTAGGCTATGATGAAGCTGAGGTTTTACCGATACTGAAAAGAATTGCTCCTGATTATGACAATGTGTCACAGCTGGTAAGCGGCGTACTTCGTGAATTCGGAGAACGGTGAGCCGGAGTGTTTCATGTTCATCAGAATGGATAACGGAAGGAATTTTCATGAATAACAAATACATAAAAAGTCTTGGTGGAGAAAACAATATAGATGTACTGGGCGGAGAAGGCCGGATCATGGCACGGGAAGAAATGAAGCGTGATGAGTGGCAGCAGACTCTCAGACCTCAAACATTGGGGGATTATATCGGCCAATCTTCTTTTAAAAAGAATCTGAAGGTATACATAGAAGCAGCCAAATCAAGAAAAGAAGCGCTTGATCATGTACTCCTTTACGGACCACCCGGTTTAGGGAAAACGACAATGGCGAAAATTATTGCCAATGAATTGAATGTCCAGTTCAAAGTGACCAGCGGTCCTGCGATCGGGCGTCCCGGGGATTTGGCAGCTATTTTATCGACCTTGCAGGAACATGATGTACTTTTTATTGATGAGATTCACAGATTAAATCGAAGTGTAGAAGAAATATTATATCCCGCCATGGAAGACTTTGCTTTAGATATAGTGATGGGAAAGGGGACGGGCTCCAATTCCATCCGTATTGAACTCCCTCCTTTTACATTGATCGGGGCAACAACGAGAGCAGGAGCTTTATCGGCACCGCTTCGAGACAGATTCGGAATTATCAATCATATGCAATTTTATACGGCAGAAGAATTACGGCATATCATCATAAGGGCGGCAGGCATTTTAGATATAGAAATTGAAGAGTCGGGAGCTGAAGAAATAGCGGTCAGAGCCAGAGGGACTCCGAGAATTGCAAATCGCCTTTTAAAACGTATTCGTGATTTTGCCCAAGTCAAAGGAGGCGGAATCATTTCTAAAGATATTGCCGCCGAATCATTGGAATCTCTTCATGTGGATGAGATTGGTCTTGACTTAATGGACAGAGAAGTGTTAAAGGCACTTATCGTGAAATTTAACGGCGGTCCCGTCGGTATTGATACAATTGCAGCTTCGGTCAGTGAAGAGCGGGCGACCATAGAGGATGTATGTGAACCGTATCTGATGCAAATCGGTTTTATTTCCCGGACACCGAGAGGCAGAATTGCAACCAAACTTGCATATGAGCATTTGGGCTTGCCTTGGGATACAAATCGCGGGGCGGGAAATCTTTTTGAGGCGGATCGTGACAGTGAGTAAATTGCCGGAATGATAAGAAATGAGGTCGTAATGATATGAATCGAAAAATTATTTATTTCTTTTCACTGCTGATCGGGATAACATTTTTCCGGATATACCATGTATCCGCCGAAGAAATCCCCGTTCGTCGCAAAGCATCTGTTCAAAAAGCAACGGTTTTGAAAAAGACGGATTTAAAAGCTCAAAAAACCGATAAACTGAAGAAGGAAGCAATGAAATCGGATAAGACACTGAAAGGTGCAAAAATTATTGATCTGAAGCCCGTAAACGCTAAAGAGAAAACCGTATCGAAACCGGCATCCGTAAAGGAAAAGGTTGAGAAAGTTTATGAAAAACCGAAAAAAGAAAGTTCTCCGGAAATTGAAATCGGTCTTCTTTCAGAACGGGAAGAGGTAAAAATTATGGGACTGCAAAATTTTTATATAGACGGGAAAGATAAGAAGAAAAATACCTATGGCAATGGAAAGACGCTGACCATGAAGAGAAAGGGGAACAAGATTTCCGTTGACGGGAAGACTTTTGACGGCCCGATATATCTTTCTACGGGAAACGATAAAGCCGCTTTTGCAGTCAAGGGAAATCAATATCGGGGAAAAATGAAGGTTATTTTGTCTCCCCAAAGCAGCGGACTGACGGTGGTTAATGTAGTGCCGCTTGAATTATATCTTCAAGGGGTGGTGCCCAGCGAAATCGTTCCTTCGTGGGAAACGGATGCGATCAAAGCACAGGCCGTGGCGGCCCGTACTTATGCCCTGTTTCATAAAAACGGATATCGTTCTTCCGGATACGATCTGACAGATGATACACGCTCTCAAGTATATCAAGGCGTGGGAGTAGAAACAGCCAAAACAAATAAGGCAGTCATGGATACGGCAGGAGAGGTCATTACCTATGGGGGAAAGGCGATTGATGCTCTTTTTCATGCCAATGGCGGCGGACATACGGAAAACAGTGAGAATGTATGGGGAACACACATATCCTATTTACGGGGGGTCAAAGAAGAAAGCAGCGGTGTCGTAAATAAAATGTGGACAAAAACCGTTCCCTTGGACAAGTTTACCGATGCACTTGCGGGAGCAGGATATAATGTTGGAAAAATAAAAAAGATTATTCTGTCGCCCTTAAAAATGGGAAATAAAAAGTCCAAAGACAGGGGAATCTCCGGACGAGTGAAGTTTTTTGAAATAAGCGGAAAGAACGGAAAAAAACAAATTTCCGGAGAAAGACTGCAAGGAATTTTCGGATTGAACAGCACACTTTTTGATATTTCCGCAAAAGGGAAAAATATTATTATTACCGGATACGGGTATGGCCACGGTTTGGGATTATCTCAGTGGGGAGCCCAAGCCATGGCGGAAAAACATGGGGACGGAAAAGATTATTATAAAAAGATCTTAGCCCACTATTTTACGGGAACAAAAATTGAAAAACTTTACTGATTAAAAAGTTTTATGTATATTGACAAAGAAAATAATAAATGGAGATAAATAAAGAATGAAGCTTGAAGAGTTTGATTATGATTTGCCGAAAGAGTTGATCGCCCAAGAACCGGCAGAACCGCGAGATTCTTGCCGACTCCTTGTTTTGGACAGGAATACCGGTGAATGGGAACATCATCATTTTAGAGATATTCTTGACGAAATTCGAAAGGGAGATGTTTTTGTTTTTAATAATACAAAAGTTATTCCTGCCCGATTATTCGGAAAGAAAAAAGACACGGGCGGCAAAGTGGAAGCACTTCTGCTGACGCCCAAAGGGGATGATGTGTGGGAAATTCTTGTAAATCCCGGAAGAAAAGCCCTTCCCGGACAAGAAATAGAGTTTTCTGAAAAATTTTCATGTACGGTTTTAGATAAAACTGAATTCGGAGGACGGCTTGTCAAATTTCATTATGAAGGGGATTTTGACGAATGGCTTGACAGTATGGGAGAAATGCCTACCCCTCCGTATATTCATAAGAAATTGGAAAATAAAAGTGACTATCAGACCGTGTATGCTAAGTTTAAAGGATCCGCCGCCGCACCTACGGCAGGTCTTCATTTTACTCCCGAATTGATGGAAGAAATGAAAAAGAGAGGAGCGGAACTTTTATTTGTGACGCTTCATGTAGGTATCGGTACATTCCGTCCGGTAGAGGAAGAAAATATAGAAGATCATGAAATGCATCGTGAATGGTATACGATAGATGAAGAAACGGCAGACCGCATTAACAAAGCAAAAGAAGAAGGACGGCGTATTATTGCGGTGGGAACCACATCCGTGAGAACTCTGGAATCGGCGGGACAGAGAGGAAGAGTTTCTGCAGGCAGTCATTGGACAAATTTGTATATCTACCCCGGCTATCAGTGGCATATGGCAGATGCTATCGTCACCAACTTTCATTTGCCGGAATCCACATTAATCATGATGATGGCTTCATTTGCAGGGAAAGAACATATTTTGGCCGCCTATAGAGAAGCGGTTAAGGAAAAATACAGATTTTTCTCTTTCGGTGATGCTATGTTTATCAGATAATTCCATGCAAAGGATGATATTGTAAAAACGGAAACAATCTTTGCATGCTGCACTGTACGGTGAAAATATAGTTTAAGATAAGAGGCGGATATGATTGTAAATTATGAATTAGTGGCGGAAGATTCGAAAACCGGAGCGAGAGCGGGACTTTTACATACGCCTCACGGTACTTTTACTACACCCATGTTTATGCCGGTCGGAACGCAGGCAACCGTAAAAACCGTGACGCCGGAAGAATTGGAAGAGATGGGTGCCCAGATTATATTGTCCAATACATATCATTTGTTTTTACGGCCCGGGCCCGATTTGATACGTGAGGCCGGAGAATTGCATCGTTTTATGAATTGGCCGAAAGGAATTTTAACGGATAGCGGCGGATTTCAGGTATTCAGCTTGGGTGCCATGAGAAAAATAACGGAAGAAGGTGTATATTTCCGGTCTCATTTAGACGGGTCTGAGCAATTTTTATCTCCCGAAGTGTCCATAAAAGCGCAAGAAGATTTCGGCAGCGACATTGCCATGGCATTTGATGAATGTATTCCTTATCCTGCCGATTATGAATATGCCGAAAAATCGACGGAAAGAACAAGCCGTTGGGCAGAACGATGCATAAAAGCCCATGTAAGAAATGATCGGGGCATGTTCGGTATCGTCCAGGGCGGTATGTATAAAGATTTAAGGAAACGAAGCGCACTTGCCATAGCGGATATGCCTTTTGACGGAATTGCGATCGGCGGGCTTTCCGTAGGTGAGCCTCATGATGTAATGTATGATATTCTGGAAAATACGACGGAATGGATTCCCAAAAACAAGGCGAGATATTTAATGGGCGTAGGTACCCCCGATTGCTTGGTGGAAGGCGTTGCCCGCGGTGTGGATATGTTCGATTGTGTATTCCCTACAAGAGTGGCAAGAAACGGAATGGCAATGGTTCATACGGGGCGTATGAATATGAAAAACAAGCAATACGAACGTGATTTCACTCCTTTGGAAGAAAATTGCGGATGCTACACATGTCGTCATTATACAAGGGCTTATATCCGGCATTTATATAAAGCGGAAGAACTCTTGGCATTCCGCTTAGTTACCATTCATAACTTGTATTTCCTATTACAATTTATGAGAGACATGAGAAAATCAATCATTGACGGTACATTTTCCGATTTCAGGCAAAATTTCATGATGAATTATGTAAAATAATGACCGGAAGAGATATTTGATATGTTAAATATATGTGGATTTTTATACAGACAATACTTTTTTGCTGTGGTAAAATAAACAGTATAATGCATGGAGGTGAATACAAATGTATAATGTTATGGATATTTTAGGCATGTTTTGGCCGATTCTGATATTGATTGTTATTTACTATTTCTTTTTACACCGGCCGCAGAAAAAAATGCAGCTGGAAAGAGGGCGTTTTCTCCTTTCCTTGAAAAAGGGTGATCATGTTGTAACATCCGGCGGTATCCACGGTACGATCAAAGTTTTGCGTGATAAATATGTGGAATTGGAAATAGCTCCCAAAACAGTTATCAAAGTGGAAAAAACAGCAGTTCAACGTGGCGATGTCGATTTGATTGACGAAGAAGCTGCAAAAAGTGCGGGGGCGGCAGCCATCGGTGCGGCAGATATGAACCCGGAAGCGTCGATGAAAGCGAAAAAAGATTCCAATGTGGAAACGGAAGTCATAGAAGAAGTTGTAGAGGTTGATAATCCGGAAGATGCCGGCACTGAAGTGGTAGAAGAAGTTGTAGAAGTTGATGAAAACGGAAAAGTAATCAACGAGGACAAAAAATGATACAAGAAAGTTCTATTTTTCAAAATGAAAAGCAGGAACTTCGTAAAAAGATGCTCGCCCTGAGGCGGGCTCTTTCTGCTGAAACAATTGAAGAATGGTCGGAAACGTTATTGTCCAATATTATTTCTTTACCTGAATATAAAGAGTCAAAAAGTATCATGGCATATCTGGCAATGAAGGGAGAAGCCAATCTGGATGAATTTATCCGGTATGCTTTGAAAGACGGAAAAGAGATTTACATTCCCGTTTGCAAAGAAAACAGGCAGTTGGAAGCGGGTCGGCTGACTTCCATGGATCATTTTGAGAAGGGACCTCTCGGGCTGCGAAATCTTCCCGCCGGATATGAGATAATGTCCCCTGAGAAATTAGATTTATTGCTGATTCCCGCCGTAGCCTGCGGTAAAGACCATACGCGCTTGGGAATGGGGGCGGGTTATTACGACAGATTCTTACAGCAAATCTCTGATGAGAAGCGAGTGGCGGTCGTATGGGATTTTCAGGTAATTGATTCTGTTCCGACGACTGTACATGATAGAAAAGTTACAAAAATAGTTACAGAGAAACAAATTATTTAAAAGGGGATGAAGTTTTGGAGAAAAAAAGGGCAAGTTCTTTGAGAAAGGGAGCCTTGTTTAAATTCTTCTTGGTGATAGCTGCCATTATTGGCGTTTTTGCAGGAACGGTGGGCTGGCTTGCAGGAAATATCAGACAAGGCCTTGATCTTCAGGGCGGGACTCATATCGTTATGCAGGCAGAAGATACGGAACAGAATAAAGTCACGCCTGAAGCCATTACACAGGTCATCAATATCATGCAAAAACGGGTCAATGAAATGGGATTGACAGAGCCTATTATCCAACGTGAAGGAGCTCGGCGTATCATCATCGAGCTTCCCGGGGAAAAAGATCCGAAAAAGGCCATCGAAACAATCGGAAAGACGGCAGTCCTTGAATTTAAGGATGAAGAGGGAAATGTCCGACTGACCGGAGAAGATTTGAAAGATGCAAGAGAGCAGATGGGACAAAACAAACAGCCTGTTGTGGCTCTTCAGTTCAGCAGCGAAGGCGGAGATAAATTTGCCCGGCTGACAGCTGCCAATGTAGGCCGTCACATCGGCATTTATCTTGACGGTGAATTGCTGACAAATCCTGTCGTCAATGAAGCGATTACGGGAGGAAGTGCAGTGATAACCGGTCAGCGTACCTTGGAAGAAGCCAAAGATCTGGCCATTCTCTTGAGAAGCGGTGCGCTTCCCGTCAAAGTTTCCGTTTTGGAAGTCAGAACGGTGGGCCCCTCTTTAGGACAGGACTCTAAAGACAAATCCGTCGTGGCCTTTACCATCGGTCTTTCTTTGGTTGTTTTGTTTATGCTTTTGGTATACCGTATATCCGGTTTTGTTGCGGATACGGCCCTTCTGGTGTATGTATTGATTCTTTTGGGAATCCTTTATGTTTTGAATGCGACTCTGACATTGCCGAGTATCGCAGGTATCATTTTATCCATCGGTATGGCGGTCGACGCGAATGTTCTTATATTTGAAAGATTCAAAGAAGAAATTGCGGCGGGGAAAATTTTAAGACTGGCGGTGCAGTCAGGATTTAAACGTGCATTTGTCACTATTTTTGATGCGAATATGACGGTTATTATTACATCCTGCATCTTGTTTTTCTTGGGAAGTGCAACGGTGAAAGGTTTTGCATTTTCTTTGGGACTTGGTGTTGCCGTTTCTATGTTTACGGCAATTACGGTGAGCCGCACCTTACTGATGTTTTTGATTGATGCTAATTGGATTCATAATCCCTGGTGGTTTGGCGGTAAAAAGGGGGATGTGGATCATGTTTAAAAATTTTGATGTAATCAGTCATCGGAAGATATGGCTTTCCTTTTCTGCTTTGTTGGTGATTTTGTCCGTTATTTCTATCATCGTATTCCGTTTTAATTGGGGGATTGATTTCACGGGCGGTACCATTTTAGAATTGACATTCCCTAAAAACGTGAAGGTCGAACAAGTCCGGGACGGACTTCGCGAAGACGGTCTGGAAACGGCAGTCATTCAGCTGTCAGGCGATATAGAAGGAGAAACGGGAAATGACGTCATCATCCGCACCCGCAACTTGAGTTCTGATGAAGCGCAGACGGTTGTGAGCCATATCAACGGCAGTGTAGGAGAAGCGGAAGTAAAGCGAGTTGAAACGGTAGGCGCCGTCATCGGTTCGGAAGTGACGGAAAATACGCTTTTAAATGTACTTCTTTCTTTTACGGCGATGATTTTGTATATGACCATCCGCTTCGAGCATCGGATTGCTTTTTCTGCTATCGTGGCGATTATCCATGATATTCTTATCGTTCTCGGCGTTTTTGCTTTCTTCCAACTGGAAGTGGATGCTTCATTCTTGGCGGCCATTCTTACTGTTCTCGGATATTCCATGAATGAATCCGTCGTTATTTTTGACCGTATCAGAGAGGCCATGCATACCCATAAAAGAACAGAAAGCTTTGCTACTTTGGCAAATGATTCCATTCATCAGACCATTCGCAGATCGATGTATACGTTGATTACGACTCTGTTTTGTGTCGCCTCTTTATATCTTTTCGGCGGAGATACGACAAGAAATTTTGCGTTGGTGATGCTGATTGGTTTTATTTCCGGAGCCTATTCCTCGGTTTGTGTTGCGACTTCGATCTGGGTAACTTGGCATGAAAGACTTCGCAGCAACAGAGCTTGAAAAAGAGAGAAACAGTATTATCTGATTTAAAAGAGAGATTCTCAAAAAAGAAGAATCTCTCTTTTTTATTACAAGATAAAATTATTTTTGAAAACTTGATTCAAGGAATATAAAAATAATTTATTAATAAAATATTGATAAATTATAATAATTACTATAAAATAATTTGAATTTTAGCTATAATAAAATGTAACTATTATGAAAAATAAGTTGTGTTTAAAAATAAACAGGGAGCAGAAATGAAAAAAATCGCATTTTATGGAAAGGGCGGGATAGGCAAGTCTACAACGGCTTCCAATATTTCTGCCGCGTTAAGTTTAATGGGAAAGAAAATATGTCAAATCGGATGTGATCCTAAAAATGATTCGACCCGATTACTTTTAGGCCATATTTGCAAAGAAACGGTGCTGGACAAGGTCAGAATCAAGGATATAGATGATATTAAGGCGGAAGATGTGGTTCATAGGGGATTCAATGATACGGTCTGTGTGGAAGCCGGAGGACCGGAACCGGGAGTCGGCTGCGCGGGTCGCGGAATTATCGTAGCTCTTCAATTGCTTGATAAATTACATGCTATTCCCGATGTGGATCTGACTCTTTATGATGTTTTGGGAGATGTCGTATGCGGCGGATTTGCCATGCCGATCAGAGAAGGATATGCAACGGATATTTATATCGTGTCTTCCGGGGAATTGATGTCCCTTTATGCAGCAAATAATATAGCTAAAGGAATCAGACGTTTCGCCGTTCGAGGAAATGTGAGATTGGCGGGAATTATAGGGAACAGCAGAAATACCCCGGGTGAAAAGGAGCTGCTTACGGAATTTGCAAAGCTCATCAATACACGGCTGATTGCTTTTGTACCGCGGGATAAAATTGTAAACATCGCAGAAAACAACAAACAAACCGTATTACAATACGCTCCCGATTCGGAGCAGGCAAAGGTGTATAGAAATTTGGCGGACACGATTTGGAACAACGAAGAAATGTCCGTCCCGACGCCCATAACTTTTGAGAAACTGGAAGAATTGGTAGATACTTATGGAACTGAAAACTAAGTGGTTGTTATCAAGAAGCAAGTCTTGCAGCTGTACCATGTCCGGAGTATGGCGAGCCGTTGCATTTTCAAAGGGCTGTGCCGTTATTTTTCATAGTCCTCTCGGGTGTGTTCATGTTGCTTCCGATATGGATATGGGGTCGCAATACAGAATCATGTCAGAAGGAAGCAGGGAGGATATGGATGCAGTGCCTCTTATTTCTTCCAATATTCGAGAAAAGGATACTATTTTCGGGGGCGTTAACCGTCTGCATCAATGTATTTCCTATGTGATGGAAACGTATCGGCCGGAATGTCTTTTTATTGCTTCTTCCTGTGTGGCAGGTGTTATCGGTGATGATGTGGAGCAGGAAGCGGAAGATGCGGAAATGGAATACGGAATTCCCGTGGTATCTGTTGCATATGCAGGGTTTTTAGGCGGAGGGTATTCAGACGGATATTATAAAACGGCAAATAAAATCGTAGATCAATTTTTTACCGAACAAAAGCATATAAAGGGCAGAGTTCTTCTTCTGGGAGATCAGCTGGGGCCTTGGGCACAGTATGCATTGGAAGTAAAGCGCCTTTTGTCTTTATTCGGACTAACTGCAGAGTACCAATTTCCCGGATATGTTCCCTTCAATAAATGGAAAAACATAACCGATGCAGAATGGATTGTCATGCTGGGAACAGGGGGAAAATCGGGAGAATTACATGATTTGGCAGAGAAAATCGGAGTCAGATATAAAATTCCCGTGCTGACAAAGAAGTATCCGATAGGGTGGGAAAATACAAAGGCATGGATACGGGAGATCGGGATGCGGCTGGGAGAAAATGATAAGACCGACGGCATTATTCAAGAGGAAGAACATAGATTGGATGAATATGTAAAAACAATCGAACATATTACAAAGAATAAAAAAGCGGTCATCGGTATAGGGAGAGGTTCTAAATGGTATGATCCGGCGGATACCATACATTCCATTAAAAGATTAGGGATGAATTTAGAAGGAATCATTTTTTATAAAAATCTTTCTGATGAAGAGAAAAATATTTATTCAAAAAAAATCAAATCATATACAGACAGCCCCATATATGATGAAAGCAGCGGACTCACAATAATGGAACAGGCGGACATTCTTTTGACGACCAATGAACTTTTAAGTATAAGAACTAAACAATTTTTTATTCCGATGATGCCTATGGCGGGAACAAATGGAGAAATTTCCATACTGCGGACTTTATACCGTATCCTGTGCCGATATGGAAATAAGGGAGGTATAACTTATGCAACAGTCTGAGTGGGGCGCCGCTTGCCATCATACCGGTACATGTGCTTTGACAGGATCATCTGCTTTTTTCGCTTCCATACCGGGGAGCTGTGTGCTGATAAACGGCCCTTTATGGTGTTATTTTTATGCCATGAAACATGTAGATGACATGATTCCCTATGCGGCCGGTCGATTTTATTGTACTCAGCCTTCCCAAAATTCTTTGGTGTACGGGACGGAAGCAGAATTAATGGAAGCATTTGATGCTATAAGAAACAGGACCGATATAGAAAGAGTATTTCTGGAAAATAATTGCAGCACCAGCCTTGTAGGAGATGATTTGGCAGGGATTGCCGCCAAGGCAAATTTATCTTGGCCTGTTTATACGATGGATAGCGGCGGACTGAACGGAAGTTTTGAAGGCGGCTATGAAAAGGCTTTTTTAGTTGTTATTGATCAAATGGAAAAACAAGGAAAAACAGATAATTCCGTTAATGTACTGGGGCTGTCGGAAGTTTATTTGAAGGGAAAAGAAGATGCCCTTGAAATAAAACGTCTTTTGAAAAAATCGGGGATCTCGGTTATATCCATGCCGGGGGCAGGAGAAAATTGGGAGACCTTGTTAAAGGCTCCTTCTGCTGCATTGAATATCATTGTTCGGGAAGAACTGGCGCTTAAAGCAGCGGAGAAGATGAAAGATAAATTTGGTATTCCTTATATATCCTTAGGAATGCCCTACGGGATAGACGGTACATTACAGTGGATCAAGAAAATTTTAGAAAAATTGGATATAGAAAATGACAATTGCCGTAAGGAAGCGGAGCAAAGAAAAGAAAAAATGTTTTATAAAGGAAATAATCTCCAATCTTTATGGGGGCCTTTGTGGTTCACTCATGTGTTAATTGCAGCACCACCCTCAGAAGCTGTCGGGATTGCCGAAGCGGTCCGCAGTGAATGGCTTGATACGGAAAATTTAATTATACATATGACGGCCAAATCTTCATATTTTACAGAAGCGGCAGATGCTGTCCGGTTGGTCGGCATTGATGACAGGGAAATAAAAAAAGACTATGAGAACTGGTCGGAAGGCCTCGTTATGGGAAGTTCCCATGAAAGCGCCAGACTCTTTCGACTGGATAAGAAGTTCATGAGCTGCAATATAGCAAGACCTTCCAGTGATGAAATTTTTGTAACAGATACACCCTTGTGCGGTCTGCGGGGAGCGGAATATCTGTATGAACGTCTTTGGAATTTAAAAGTCAGAGAAAAAATGAAGGACAAGAATCAGTGAAAAAATTATATTTTCTGTCATTGTTATTGCTCTTATTTTTTGCACCGGGATGCCGGTTCTATGGAAATGGAGATAAAAACAGTCAGGATCTCCGTACAGTTACGGATGATGAAAATCGCAGTGTGAAAATCAAATATCACCCGGAAAGAATTATATCGCTGACCTATGGAACAGATGAAATATTATTGGAACTGGTAGACATAGAAAGAGTGAAAGGGCTCTCGAAATTTGCGGGAAATGATGATTTGACTTTCACGACTAAAGAGCAGCGAGACAAAGCGGGAACGATAGAAGATCAAAATTTAGAGCAAATTATGAGTTTGAAGCCGGATTTGGTCATTGCGTCTTCGGCCGTTCCGAAAAATGTTGTAGAAACACTATCCCGCATGGGCGTTCCTGTTTATATTTCTATTGTGCCGACAACATGGACCGAAGTGGAAACCAAAGTGCTGGGCGTAGCTGATGCGGTGAATGAAAATAAAAAAGGAAGAATGCTGGTTCAGCATATGAGAAGCGAAAGGGAGCGGATAGAAAAGAAGCTTTCCGTCATAAAACCGGAAGAAGAGAAAGTGGTACTGAGTCTTTCTTTTCGGGGAATCATCGGAAAAAAGGGGACGCTATATAATGAAATATTGAGGATGGCCCATGTCAAAAACGGAGCGGATATAGCCGATCTGCCCCATGGTTCATCTGCTTATATATCAACAGAAATCATTCCTCAGATTAATCCTGACGTGTTTCTGACTCCCGTATGGAGGTGGAAAGAAAGTGATAATGAAGATGAATTTCTGAGAGAGTTGAAAACAAATCCGGCCTACAAAGATGTAAAAGCGGTAAAAAATAATAAATTTATCCGTCTGCCGGAAAGATATAAATATGTAGTTTCACAGCATGTGACAGAAGCTGTGGAAGAAACAGCAAAAGCAGTATACCCGGAGGTATGGGAAGAAAATCCCTGATATTTATATAACTTGTAAATAAATATAATTTCATCTGTCATTTTATAAAAATTTATACAGAGGAGAAAAAATGAAGGGAAAAATTATTTATCTGACAAATGTGGATCGCCGGTTTTCCATGATGAGAAAATCTTGTGAAGATTTAAAATTGTCAGGCGATATCCCGAAAGAATGTGAAACAATAAAGGTAGAAAACACGGCCTTGTGGAGCAAATTATGGGAAGATAAACTGCAAGGCAGTCAGTTGGTCATCATACGATTCATGGGTACGACGGTGCGCACTGCCTTTTGGAATAAATGCCTGCCTTTTTTAAAATATCATGACATACCGTTTTACATGGATGCGCAGGGATCGGCTGAAGAAGAAGTAAAAGAAGGAATAAAAGAAGAAGTTATTGATAAAATAAGAAAATATACTTTTTACAGCGGTATTGAAAATTATAAAAATTTTTGGATCTATCTGGCCTCTCTTTTCGATGTCACAAAAAAAATCGCTATGGAGCCGTCTCCTTATTGCTGGGCCGGTATTTTTCATCCTGATATCCCATCCAAATATACAACGGATTTAGCTTGGTACAGAGAAAAATATTGTAAGCCCGATCTGCCTACGGTCGGTTTGGTATTTTACAGAGATGAATGGATTTGGGGAGATTTACAGTATCAGACGGCACTGATCAAGGAAGCGGAAAAACAGAGTGTCAATATCATTCCCGTATTTACCAACGGACTTCCGACTCCGGAAGTAGGGATGCCTACATTGAGTGAAGTATTTCATTCATACTTTATGGAAAACGGGAAACCCGTCGTAGATGCAATCATCAATGTTATGAAATTTTCCCTTACAAGTTCGGGCTCTATTACAACGGAAGAATTGAAATCCATAGGAGTTCCCGTATTGGCGGGCTATTCTCTGATTATGGAAGGGGAAGATTGGGAAAAGTCCAAAGAAGGGATGAATGCCGTAGAGGTGTCCATCAGTGTTTCCATGCCTGAGTTTGACGGTATCATTCACGGTGTGCCGATTGCAGCCAAACACATGAAAGAAAATGGAGATGTCGAATATCTGCCGATTCCCGAAAGAATTTCAAGAATGATTTCCAAAGCTAAAAAGTGGGCTGTTTTAAGAAATAAATCAAATCAAGATAAAAAAATTGCTGTTATTTTTCATAATTATCCTCCCAAAAATTCAAGTATAGGCAGTGCACTCGGATTGGATACGATCGAAAGCATACGCTTGCTTCTGAAACGTATGGATGAAGAAGGGTATCAAATTGAATTTATTCCTGAAGATACCAAAGAATTTATTAAAGAGCTGACTGCTCATGCGACGAATGATATGAGCATGATGACAGAAGAACAAATGGAAAGCAGTCAGAATATATCCGGAAAAGAGTATAAAGAATTCTATAATGAATTTTCCGAAACGGTGAAGGAGCAGCTTACCAAAGACTGGGGAGATGCGCCGGGAAAGGTAATGCTTACAGATAGCGGAAATATCATGGTTCCGGGGACAATGAACGGGAATGTGTTTATCACTGTTCAGGCGCCCCGAGGATATGGTATGGATCCTGCAAAAATTTATCATGATCCTTATGTGGCTCCGACGCATCAGTATTTGGCGTTTTATGAATGGATACGTGATGTATGGAAGGCCGATGCAGTGATTCATGTGGGGACTCACGGCAATTTGGAATGGCTTCCCGGGAAAGGGACGGGACTGGACAGAGAAAGTTATCCCGATTTGGCACTGGGAGATTTGCCGGATATTTATCCATATCATATGACGATCACGGGAGAAGGCATTCAGGCAAAAAGAAGAGGAGCGGCATGTTTGGTGGATCATTTGCCGGCACCTTTGGCAGATGCGGGAAGCTATGACGAATTGGAAGAACTTGAAAAAACCATGGACGAATATGCTCATTTTTTGGTTACCGAGCCGGAAAATGCATCTACTTTGGAAAATATGGTGAGAGAGCTTGCGATCAAAGCAAATTTAGACGGCGAAATTCCCTATGATGAAACAAAGCCTTTCAATGAATATGTCAATCGTCTTCACGAATATCTGGAAGAATTAAAAAACAGTGAAGTTCATGTGGGACTTCATATTTTGGGGAAGGCTCCGGAGGGAGATTTATTGGTTGATGACATTCTGCAGATGCTTCGTCTTCCTAATGGAGAAATTCCTTCTATTTATGATCTGTGGACGGAAAAATACGGAACGTCCATGGATGAAATCACTAAACGGGCGGCTGATATTTACAAGCCTCTTCAACTCACATACAGCGAATTAATGACTAAAATTCGGGAAGAAACAAAAACGGCGGTACGGATTTTTAAAGATTTCGATTTTACCGAATCCGGATTGAATGAAGTCATGAACCTTTCTTATATAACGGAAGGGGAGGAAAAATGGCAGACTGAAGTAAAAACCGTCTTTACTTATATTCAAACAACAGTCATGCCCAATTTGCGAATGACTTCTGAAGAAATCGATCATATTATAGACGGTATCTCCGGAAAGTATGTGGAACCCGGGCAGTCAGGCTCTCCTCATGCGGGAGGTGTAAGTCTTCTGCCTTCAGGAAGGAATTTTTTCGGAGTGGATCCCCGTATTCTTCCTACTAAGGCGGCATGGAAGTTAGGGAAAATGCTGGGAGATCAGGTCATTGAGCAGTATATAGCCGATGAAGGTAAGTATCCGGAAAATGTGGGAATAGTTTTCTGGTCCGGTGCCAATATGAGAAGCCGCGGGCAATGTATTGCCGAATTTTTATATTTAATGGGAATTAAACCGGTTTGGGAAAAAGGAAATATGCATGTAAAACAACTGGAAGTCATCCCTCTTTCCGAATTGAAACGTCCCCGTATTGATGTTACGGGCCGAATCAGCGGATTATTCAGAGACACGATGCCGGCAGTGGTATCCCTTATGGATAAGGCAGTTATTCTTGCTGCAGGATTGGACGAACCGGAAGACTTCAATTATGTAAAAAAACATGTGGATGAAGACAGTAAACAAATGGAAGAAGAGGGCCTTTCCAAAGAAGAAGCATGGCGCAGTGCTGCTTACAGGATATTCGGAGATGCGCCGGGAACGTACGGGGCAGGGATAGGAGCCCTTTTAGATGCTAAAAATTGGCAGACCGTTGATGATTTGGCCCAAGTATATGTCAGATGGGGCGGTCATGCTTTCGGCGGGAAAACAAAAGGGGAATATATGCCGAAACTGTTTGAAAAAAGATTATCCGTTATGGACGTAACGATAAAAAATGAAGATAATCATGAAACAAATATGCTGAGCTCTGATGATTATAATGCTTATCACGGAGGAATGATCGCCGCTGTGCGGAGTATCCGCGGAAAAGCGCCTCATTCCTATGCGGGGGATACTTCTGACCGCAGCAAAGCTAAAACCAGAACGGTTCAAGAAGAAGCTAAACGTATATTCAGAACGGAATCCGTTAATCCTAAATATATCAACGGAATGATGAAGCATGGATATAAGGGAGCTTCCGATATGGCCAAAATGGTATCCGTAAGCTATCAGTGGGATGCCACCAGTGAAGTCATGGAAGATTGGATGTATGAAAAATATGCAGAAAAATATGTTTTTGATGAAAAAGTGCAGGAATGGATGAGAGAAGTGAATCCATGGGCATTGCAGCGAATTACAGAAACACTTTTGGAAGCAGAGACTCGAGGGTTGTGGAATGCAAAAGAAGGAACGTTGGAAAAACTTAAAGAAATGTATTTGTCTGTAGAAGGTGAACTGGAAAATGCGGGATCCGGAGAAGAATAATGAAAAATTACAGCCTATCCGCATGCTTGTGCTTACTTTGACCGGCCGATGCAATTTTCATTGCCAATATTGTTATGCCTCCGAACAAGATCAGACGGATATGGAGGACGAAGTCGCTTTGGCGGCTGTTGAAATGGCTGGAAAATCAGGGGAGCGGTTTTTACTCCAGTTTTCCGGCGGAGAACCGCTTCTGAGATTTCCACTGATAAGGAAAGTAGTAAATCTCGTTGAAAAAGAACATTTGAATGTGCAATTGCAAATACAAACAAACGGATCTCTTTTATCGGAAGATATAGGAAAATGGTTATTTGAGCATAAGGTGGGAATCGGAATTTCATGTGACGGCCGCCCGCATGTGATGGATAGGACCAGACAGACGAAGGGCGGAAATTCTTCATCCGAAGAAGTGACCAAGGGATTCAGAAATCTGTCAAAAAACGGAATCGGAACAGGCATTACTTGTGTCGTAACCGATGATATGGTGGAAGAATTGGACGGAATTGCAGATATGGCCTATTTCTATGGAAATGTTCATCAAATCGGTTTTGACATTCTTCGGGAACAAGGCCGCGGAATGAAGTTAAAAGCTCCCGATGCAAAGAAACTCGAAGAAGCACTGAAAAGAACGGCCGATAAATTGGACATGCTGGAAAAAATGACGGGAAAACATATTCATTTCACACAGGAAGATCGGGTAAAGAGATTAGCAAAAACAGGAAAGTATGAATTTCCTCAATGTTTTGCCATGAACGGGGAAGCTGCTTTTATAGATGTTCACGGAGATATTTATGCCTGTTCTTCTTTGATGAGAAGAGAAGAGTATAAATTGGGTACCGTAAGGACGGGACGGGATAAAAAGAAAGTGGATGAAGTAAGTTTATTTATAAAAAGGATGATGCAACCCTGCAGAGAATGCGAATATTTTTCATTATGCGGCGGAGGCTGTTTCTCTCGATGGCTTGATAAAAACGGCAAAGTTCAAATGTCGGAAGCCGAATGTGCACTTAAAAAATTTTTTATAAAACGTTATCTTAAGAGTCAGGAGAAAAAAGTGTTATGAAAAGACAAAACGTATTTCCTTTTACTGCGATTATCGGTCAAGAAGCTATGAAAAGAGCGCTTATATTAAATGTAATCAATCCCCGCCTGGGAGGAGTTCTCATACAGGGAGAAAAAGGGACCGCCAAATCGACGGCGGTCCGTGCTTTGGCAGAGCTGCTGCCGCCGAGAAAATGCATCAAAGGATCCCGTTTTCATGACGATCCCGATGATCCGAGCAATTGGTCTGACGAATCTCATGAAAAATATGATAAAGAAGAACCGCCGGTGGAAATGCTGCCGATGAAAGTCGTAGAACTGCCTGTAAGTGCTACGGAAGACCGTGTGGTAGGCACATTGGATATTGAAGCAGCCATTCGAGAAGGAAAACGTTCTTTTGAACCGGGGATTTTAGCAGATGCCAACAGGAATATCTTATATGTAGATGAAATTAATTTATTGGACGATCATGTAGTCGATGTTCTTTTGGATTCTGCTGCTATGGGTGTCAATACGGTTGAAAGAGAAGGGATTTCCTATTCGCATCCGGCCAGATTTTCTTTGGTAGGAACCATGAATCCGGAGGAAGGCGATATTCGTCCCCAATTATTGGATCGTTTCGCTCTCTCCGTAAAAGTTACAGGAGAACAAAATCCGGAAAAGCGTGCGGAAGTCATCAAAAGAAGACTGGCCTATGAGTCGGATCCGGAAGCATTTTTAAATACATGGAAAGAAGAGCAGGCGAAAGAAGTTAATAAAATAGAATCGGCTATGAAGCTTTTACCTCATGTGACCGTTTCGGATGATATTCTTTTATGTGCTGCTAAAATATCAATTGCACTGGGCGTAGACGGACATCGCTCGGATATTACGCTGATCAAGACGGCAGAAACGATCGCCGCACTGGAAGGACATACGAAAGTTACACGGGAAGATATAAGAGAAGCTTCCCGTCTGGCATTGCCTCATCGTATGAGACGTCGTCCTTTTGAAGAGCAGGATGTCGATTGGACAGAAGTGGATCAGGTTATTGATGATGAAACATAATAATTTTCCTTTTGCTGCTTTTTATGGGTCAGACAATGTAAAAACGGCGATTTTGATTGCTTTGATAAATCCTTTGGCGGGAGGCATATTGCTTTCGGGAGGAACGGGAACAGGGAAATCAACATTGCTTCGCAGTGCCGGAGAATTGATAGAAGTTCCTTGGATGGAAGTGCCGATAGGAGTGACGGAAGACCGGCTTTTCGGTTCTATGGATACAGAAACGGCCATACAAAGCGGGATAAAGAAATTGCAGCCCGGCTTATTAGACGAAGCCAATCAGGGAATTCTGTATATTGATGATGTTAATTTGCTGCGTGATGAATTGTTGCCTTCTATCCTGAATATGACGGAAACGGGGGTTTATAAACTGGAGAGGGACGGATTTTCAATAGAAAAAGAATTTTCTGCCACCGTCCTTGCTACAATGAATCCTGATGGAGGGACATTATCGGTAGCGAAACTGGATCGTTTCGGATTGTTTGCACAGATGGAAGAAATAATTGATCCGGATGAAAGAAAAGAGATCATAAACAGAGTTTTGGATTTTGAGAAAAACGGAAAAAAATTCAAGAAAAAATGGGAAACTGAAACCAAAAAATTGTCAGAACGGGTCAAAAATGCCCGAAGTATGGTTAAAGAGGTAAGCGTTTCTTCCGCCATGATACAGCTGGCGGCCGTGTATACATTGAAGGCTCATGTAGCGGGGCACAGAGCAGATATTTATCTTATGGAAGCGGCCCGTGCATTAGCAGCCTTAGATAACAGGAACTATGTGCTGCCGAAGGATTTAGAGAAGGCTGCAGAATTTGTACTTCCCCATCGAATGAGAAAGATGGAAGAACCTCAGCCGCCGGAGCAGCAATATGAAGACGATCGGGATAATCAAGAACCGGAAGATAAGGATCAAGAAGAAAATAATCGGGATCACGAGGAAGATGATCGAGATAATATGCCGCCAAGCCCTCCGCAAAACAGCAATGATGAATCAGGCGAAGAGAATGACGATCCGCAAGACGAGAATGGATCAAGTAATGAGATGCCGCCAGCAGACGGTGAGGGGGAAAGTAGGGAAAGGACAGATTTTTCAGATACGAGAATACAACTTCCGCCGATTTGGATTGAACCGAACGAAAACAAAAAAGTGAAAAAGGGAAGCGGAAAGCGAAATCTGACCGGAACATCTTTGATGCAGGGAAGATATGTAAGAGCAGAGATTCCCGGAGAAAAAACAAGAGACATCGCTTTCGATGCCACTCTCCGTGCGGCAGCACCTTATCAAAAGACAAGAAAATCCGAAAATTGTGCCGTTGTCATAAAAAAAGATGATATTCGCCGAAAAGTAAGAGAAAAACATATAGGAAATATATTCCTCTTTGTAGTGGATGCAAGCGGATCAATGGGAGCCCGGGAGAGAATGCGCACAGTAAAAGGAGTCATTCTCAAAATTTTATTGGAAGCTTATCAAAAACGGGATAAAGTGGGAATGATAGCTTTTAGAAAAAATAAAGCCGAAGTCTTGCTGCCTGTTACAAGAAGTGTTGATTTTGCGCAAAAAAAATTAGAAAGTCTGCCCACCGGAGGGAAGACTCCTTTAGCAAAAGGATTGGAGAAAACGATCGATCTCTTGGATGTGATATACAGGCAGGATGTAACACAGGAGCCGGTTGTTATTTTAGTCACTGACGGAAGAGCTACCAACGGACTTGAGAAAAATTCAAATCCCGTGGAAGATGCACTGCAAAAAGCAAAAAAAATAAGACTTAGAAAACTGCCGGCCGCTGTGATTGATACAGAATCAGGATTTATAAAACTGGGACTGGCGAAGCAAATTGCCAAAGAAATGGGAGCCTCTTATTTCCATGTGGATAAAATGACGGAAGATAATTTGCTGCATATTTGGAGGAGCACGGTTTATAATAGTGATAAAGAATGATTTACTGCTGCAAGGGAGATATAGATGATAAAGAATTTGATGAAATATTATAAGCCGTATATAGGAATTCTTGTGGGAGTGGTCACCGGCACTTTGCTCGTAGCTTTGCTTGATTTGGTATTTCCTTTCGTGGTAAGGAATATTATTGATAAAGTTCTTCCTACGGGAAATGAAATCGAATTGTACAAGGGAGCGGCATTGCTGCTTGTGCTCTATTTAGTCAGTTTTGCCGTATCTTATTGGGTTCAATATTACGGCCATATCATGAGTGCATCCATTGAGCATGATATGAGAAATGATTTATTTGCGCATATTGAAAAACAGCCTTTTCGTTATTTTGATAATGAAAAGACAGGTCAATTATTATCCCGCATCACAAGCGATATTATTGAAGTCAGCGAACTTGCGTTTCGCGGTCCCAATGATGTGCTCCTCTGCGGAATTATCATGTCGGGAACAATCATTGCCATGTTAATTATGAATTGGCCTTTGGCATTGTTGATCGGAAGCTTGCTGATAGCCAAATCTTTGCATACGGTCAAGATCAACAGGCAAATGAAAAAAGCCTTTCGCAAAAACAGAGCCAAAACGGGCGAACTGAGTGCCCGGGCAGAAGAAAGCTTATCGGGGATACGGCTCTCCAAAGCATTTGCTATGGAGGATTTTGAATTAAAAAGATTTCGGAAAAAAAGTGAAGAGTTAAGAAATACACGTTTTCAGTCCTATAAACTGCTTGCTTATTTCTCCGGCAGTATCAATTTCTTTACAAATTTTATTAATGTGGTTGTTCTCCTTGCAGGCGGATATATGATTACCTGGGGGGCATTGACATTATCGGATTTTGTTGCATTTCTTTTGTATGTAAATATTTTTATGCGCCCTGTTTTCAGGCTGACCATATTAACGGAGGTATACCAGAGAGGAATGGCAGGGTTTGCCCGATTTGATGAAATCATGCATATACAGCCGTCTATCAGAGACCCGGAAAATCCGATTGGAATTACTCATGCCAAAGGTGAATTTAATTTTGAGAATATGAGCTTCGGTTACGAAAAAGATCGAATGATATTGCATCATTTAAATTTTAAGATATCTGCAGGAGAAACGGTTGCTTTTGTAGGTGAAACCGGGGCGGGTAAAAGTACGCTGGTTAATTTATTATTGAGGTTTTATGATCCGACAGAAGGCAGAGTTCGCCTTGACGGGCATGATATAAAAGAGTATCGCCAGCAGGATCTGCGCAGACAAATCGGAATTGTTCAGCAAGATGTTTTTCTCTTCGGTGATACCATCGGTGAAAATATCGGTTACGGAAAAATCGGAGCCACGGAAGAAGAAATAAAAAAAGCCGCCGAGATGGCAGCGGCAGATGAATTTATTTCTTTACTTCCTCACGGATTCAATACCAAGGTGGGCGAGCGCGGTGTCAAACTTTCCGGCGGGCAGAAGCAGAGAATTGCCATTGCGAGAGTGTTTTTAAAAAATCCGCCGATTGTTATTTTAGATGAAGCGACATCTTCCCTTGATACAGAAACGGAACGAAAGATCCAACTGACATTGGACGTTTTGGCAAAAGACAGAACAACCATTATTATTGCACACCGTTTATCCACGGTAAAAAATGCAGATCGTATTATCGTACTGGATCAAGGAAATATCATTGAAGAAGGAACTCATGATGAACTTTTAAATAGAAAAGGCAAATATTTCCAGTTATATGAAGCACAAAAAAAGAATCGCAAATACATAAAAGAAAAAGAGGATTAAAAATTATAGTTTACGGGAGTTGCATAATGTAAGAGATGATACGGCAGCAAAGTACAAGCTGCCGTTTTTCAGTGAATATATGAATTTTCGAAGAACTGTTTATAAAGAACCGGTTCGGCGCAGTCTGCAAACCGCAGATATCCTTTTTCGTTGGGATGGAGCCCGTCTGTATACCAGGAGTCCGTCGGAGGAAATGATTCTGAAAAATCTATATAAGGAATGTGGGAAGAAGAGCAAATTGATTTTAAAAATTTGCCATACTCTTTTAAATCCTTATTGTTTCTTTCAAAATTACATTCCTCTTGCCACCCTGTTATAATACTGAGTTTCGTGGTTAAAGGAGGAATGCCTATAAAAAGTGAGAACCGGTCCCCAAAAAGCCGGATAATTTTTTCCAGTTGATCTTCTACAGATTTTAATTTGAATCCCGATAAAATATCATTGGTGCCGCCCATAAAAAACAGGCGCGAATTATTTTCTACTCCGGAAAGAATAAATTCCGCACTGTCCGTGATATCTTCCAAATAAGCACCGCATAAGCCGTGGTTAAAGCATTTTATATCCGGATGACGTTTTGACAGTTCGGAAATCCAGTCTTTTCCGGGAGGAACCCCGTATCCGGCAGTGAGGCTGTCACCGAAAAAACGGATGTCCTGCGTATGATTTGTTTCCATTTATTTCACCTCTAATCTATCATAAAGTAAATAAATGAAATGTCAAAATTAATGCATAAGATAATAAAGTGTACACCTTACGGGAGATCAAAACGTGATATAATTTAAGTAAAGTTAATACAGTGTACTACTATTACTGTGGAGGAATATATGGACAGACAATTGGCATTGGAAGTTGTTCGCATTACGGAACAAGCTGCACTAAAAAGTGCAAGATTAGTCGGTATGGGTGATAAAGAAGGGGCAGATCAGGCTGCCGTTGACGGTATGCATGAACAGTTTGCCCGTACTTCGGTCAAGGGAACGGTTGTTATCGGAGAGGGAGAAATTGATGAAGCTCCCATGCTCTATATCGGTGAAGAAGTAGGGCGCGGAGGAGAAGAAGTTGATATAGCCGTCGATCCCGTGGAAGGGACCAATTTGGTGGCAAAAGGGCAAAACGGAAGATCGGA
>ERZ506960.307-NODE-307-length-24479-cov-4.67978_pt1 | contig 24479 bp, 18 predicted proteins | sample MGYA00513170_ERZ506960 | MGnify/ENA metagenome assembly ERZ506960
GTGTGCTCTTCCGATCTTTCCTGCACCCGATGGAGTCTGTCTTTTTTTACATCCGGAGAAATCTGATCCGGGTAAGAAGCCGCCGGTGTTCCCGTTCTGCGGGAGTACGGAAATATATGAATTGCCGAAAATTGCAACTCTTCCAAAGTAGAAAGTGTTTCTTGAAAATTCTTTTCCGTTTCTCCGGGAAAACCGACAATCAGATCTGTCGTAAGTGACAGGTTGGGAATTTTGATTTTTAAATCTTCTATTAATTTTTTATATTGAGCAAGCCGATAATGACGATTCATCGCACGGAGCACATCATCGGACCCGGACTGGATCGGCAGATGTAAATGGCGACATACTCTCGGTTCATTTTTAATCAAATCGATTAATTCATCCGATAATTCAACCGATTCTATGGAACCTAAGCGAATCCGCAACAAATCGGGAATTTTCAGAAGATCGTCAACCAATGATGACAGGGTCGTTCCGTCATGCAAATCTTTCCCATAATTTCCCAAATGTATCCCGGTAAGAACGATTTCTCTGTATCCTTGTGAAACAAGATGTTTGATCTCCTCGATGGCATCTTCTTTTTTCCGAGATTTCAGCCGTCCCCGGGCATAAGGAATAATACAGAATGTGCAGTAATTGTCACATCCTTCCTGTACCTTGATAAATGCCCTTGTTTTCACTTCCCCTTCGGGTGATACGGAAAGATTTTCAAACTCTTTTGCCGACATAATATCTGTAACAACATTCAATGTCGTTTTCTCTTGAGCAGCTTTTTCCACATATTCCACGATATGAGAACGGTTTTGCAATCCTACAATTACATCAACATCGCCCATTTTTTCAAAAGTTTCAGGGGCAAGTTGTGCATAGCATCCGGCCACGACAATGATTGAATCCGGATGATTGCGCCGGATCCGACGCACCATTTGCCGCGATTTTCTATCACCTATACTGGTGACGGAGCAGGTATTAATGACATAGACATCTGCATTTTCATCATTTTCTGCTGTTTGATATCCTTTTTGTATAAACAGTGTACGCATGGCATCGCTGTCATATTGATTGACTTTACATCCCAATGTGGTAAAAGATACTTTTTTATTTTTTGGTTCTGATATATTTCTTTTCATGGTTTTTATTATAGCATAATCTTCGAATCGCCACCCGACTATCCAATAAAAAAAGCTGCTGCAATAAGGGAGCAGCAACTTGCAGAAATTATAAAGATTGCAAATATTCTTCCGCCATAATTAAAGCAGACAACGTTTTGGCATCATAAAACTTTCCCGCTTTTACCATTTGGAACACTTCCGGCACCGATATTTTAACGATATCGAGATACTCTCCTTCGTCTAAATGTTGTTCCGTATAAACTAACTGTTCTGCTATAAACAGATGGATCTTTTCATCAGAAAACCCGGGGGTAGTATAAATATAGCCCAATTCTCTGAGATTCCCCGTGCATCCCGTTTCCTCTTTCAATTCCCGTGCCGCACAGGTAATCGGTGCTTCTTTGCCGTCTAATTTACCTGCAGGAATTTCAAGCAGCTCTTTTTTTATCGGATACCTGTATTGTTTTACAAAAATAATTTCTTTATCCGCCGTCACGGGGATGATTGCTGAAGCCCCGGGATGTTTTACAACTTCTCTTCGATAAACTTTGCCTGCAATTTCAACTTCGTCGAAATAGACATGAAGCAGTTTCCCTTCGTACATAGTACGATGATCAACGGTCTTTTCTTTTTCTATACTCACTTACACACCTGTGCTTCCAATCCCGCCTATGCGTTTTCCTACTGCCCGATCATCGTCTGTTGTCAGATATTTCATAAATATGCCTTGAGCAATTCGATCGCCCCGATCGATATGAAAAATTGTTTCTGATGAATTATACAGAGCACACATGATATGTCCTTCATTGTCTTCATTATTATAATAATCAGAATCTATGATCCCCGTTCCGTTGGCAAGCATGATACCGTGTTTAATTCCGAGGCTGGAACGAATGTGAATGGCTAAATATTCATCGCTTCCCATATATGCTTTCAGACCGGTAGGAATCACCTGAATTTTACCGGGAATCAAATCAACATCAACGGCGCTTTCAATATCGTAACCCGCACTTTTTGCAGTTTTACGACAAGGCAGATGAATTTCTTTATCTTTCCATGCACTCACTACTGCAAAACCTCTCAGCCCATTCATTTATTTTTCTCCGTCAGCAATGCTTTGCGGGATAAGTTGATCCGTCCTTTATCATCTATTTCTGTTACCTTGACCATAATTTCGTCGCCTTCATGCACGACATCTTCCGGCTTTTCAACACGAGTTAAAGCAAGTTGAGATACATGAACCATTCCTTCTTTTCCCGGAAGAATTTCAACAAAAGCGCCGAATTTCATGAGCCGTGTTACTTTTCCCAGATATGTTTCTCCCGCCTGCACATCATGAGTTAATGCTTCTACCCACTTTTTCGCTTTAAGTGCCGCTTCTTCATCGGGAGTTGCAATATAGACGCGGCCATCTTCTTCGATATCCATCTTTACGCCGGTTTCACTGATGATTTTATTGATGGTTTTTCCTCCGGTTCCGATAACATCGCGAATTTTATCGACAGGAATACTCATCGTGATAATTTTGGGCGCATAAGGAGACAGATGTTCTGCCGGCTTATCTATACATTCCGCAATTTTCCCGAGAATGAACATACGACCCTGATGTGCCTGACGTAAAGCTGCAAGCAGAATATCTCTGGACAGCCCGTGGATTTTGATATCCATTTGAATGGCGGTAATTCCTTTTGCTGTTCCCGCCACTTTGAAATCCATATCCCCGAGAGCATCTTCCATTCCCTGAATATCGCTTAAAATCGTAAAATGTTCTCCTTCGTTAACAAGGCCCATGGCAATACCTGCTACCGGCGCCTTAATCGGTACGCCTGCATTTAATAAGGACATGGTACTTCCGCAGACTGATGCCTGTGAAGAAGAGCCGTTAGATTCCAATATTTCAGAAACTACGCGAATCGCATAGGGAAATTCTTCCACGCTTGGAATAACCGGTAAAAGTGCCCGTTCCGCCAAGGCTCCGTGACCGATTTCACGACGTCCCGGTCCGCGGGAACTCTTTGTTTCTCCGACGGAATAAGAGGGGAAATTATATTGATGAATATAACGTTTTTCTGTTACTGTTGTTAAATCATCGATAATCTGTGTTTCCGACATGGGTGCCAATGTCGTAATGGTCAATGCCTGTGTCTGGCCTCGTGTAAATAGCGCGGAACCGTGAACTCTCGGCAGTAATCCGACTTCACATGTAATCGGACGTATCTCATCAAGACCGCGTCCGTCGGGACGAATTTTATCCACAGAAATCATATGACGGACGATTTCTTTTGTCAGATGATCCATACACTCAGCAACATCAGCAGCATTATCGGGATATATTTCTTTGAAATGAGTTTCCGCTTCTTTTCTCACTTCTAACATATGCGCTTCACGAGTCAGTTTGTCCGGATTGAAAATTGCATTTTTGAGCGGCTCTTCTGCATATTCACGGATAGATTTTTCTATTTCCTCAGGTACTTCCGGGAAAAGAAGTGTCCGTTTCGGTTTCCCTACTTCTTCAATGATTTTCTTCTGGAAATCGACTAATTTCTTAATCGTTTCATGACCGAACATGATAGCATCAAGCACATCTTCTTCCGGTGCTTCATTTGCGCCGCCTTCAACCATTAAGATGGCTGTTTCAGAGCCGGCGACCGTGATATTCAGAGACGAGGATTCCAATTCCGCTTGTGTGGGATTGATAACAAATTGACCGTCAATGCGCCCTACTCGGACACCTGCAATCGGACCGTCCCAAGGAATATCGGAAATGCCGAGAGATGCAGAAGCACCGAGCATACCGCAAAGTTCCGGTGCATTATCATAATCAACGGAAAGAACCGTAGCAACTACATGAACTTCATTTCTGCATCTTTTATCAAACAACGGACGAATCGGACGATCTATCAAACGAGCATTTAAAATGGCGGAATTCCCGGGGCGTCCTTCCCTACGTAAAAATCCTCCCGGCATTTTCCCCACGGAATACATTTTTTCTTCATAATCAACAGTCAACGGGAAAAAATCTGTCCCTTCCCTTGCTTCCTTACTTCCCGTAGAAGTAACAAGCACCACTGTTTCTCCATATCTTACCAAAACTGCTCCGCTTGCCTGCTTTGCCATTTTCCCCGTTTCAATAATCAACGGACGGCCGGCAAGTTCCATTTGAAAGGTCTTAAACATGTCCTTTCCTCCTCTTATCTCTTAATCCTTTTTATCTATACCGTTTTATTATATTCTTTAATACGCCCTAAATCAAATTAAATTTAACCTTGATATCCACGGTGATATGTTGTTTTCAATAAAAAAACAACAGTAGAATTTATCTGCTGCTGTTTTTCTTAGATATTATTTCAGACGAAGTCCGAGCTTTTCACCAAGTGCTCTGTACCTTTCAATATCACTTCGACGAAGGTAGGCAAGCATATTTCTGCGCTGTCCGACCAATTTAAGCAGTCCTCTGCGAGAATGGTGATCCTTTTTGTGACTCTTCAAATGTTCCGTCAAAAGGGAAATTCTCTTGGAGAGAATAGCAATCTGCACTTCCGGAGATCCTGTATCTCCCTCATGTACGGCGTACTGTTCAATAATTTCTTTCTTTTCTGCTGCTTCTAACATAATAAGCCTCCTATAAATAAATTGCTGTATCTAAGTGATCCGCCGGAGTTTCGAAATCCCTGGATACAGTTCACACAGATGATATTATACACAGCTCTTCATCATTTATCAAGAGCTAACTTAATATCATTTTATCACTTAAGTCATCTGAATTCTCTTCAAATTTTTTAAGTAACATTTCTATCGTTAATTTTTTCTTTTCTTCCGGACTATAATCGGCAATAATCTGTCCGTTATTCATCATAATCAATCGATTTCCATATTTTAAAGCATCTCTCATATTATGAGTGATCATCAAAGTTGTTAAATTTTGTTCTTTTACAATTTCATCAGTAATTTTCAAAACTTTATCGGCCGTTTTAGGATCCAGAGCCGCAGTAGGTTCATCAAGCAAAAGAATGTCCGGTTTCTTCAATGTAGCCATGAGTAATGTAACTGCTTGTCTCTGCCCGCCGGAAAGAAGTCCGATCCTTGTGCCCAAACGGTTTTCCAATCCCAAATCAAGGCGGGCCACCATCCTTTTATAGATATCGTGATCCCCTTCGGAAAAGGCCCACTTCAATCTCCTGCTCTCCCCCCGGCGAGATGCAAGCAGAAGGTTTTCTTCCAACTGCATTCCTCCGGCCGTTCCGCGCATAGGGTCTTGGAAAACACGGCCGATAAATTTCGCCCGTTTGAATTCGCTCATTTTTGTAACATCTACATTATTAATTTCTATGGTCCCTTCATCAGGAATGTTCGCACCTGCAATAGCGTTGAGCAGTGTACTCTTTCCTGCACCGTTTCCGCCGATGACTGTACAGAAATCCCCATCATTTAATGTAAGAGACAAATTCTTCAACGCCTGTTTTTCATTCGGCGTACCGCGGAAAAATGTTTGACTGATTCCCGTTATCTTTAACATAATCAGCCCGCCTTTCCTAATTTGATATTATCTCTTATCAGAGGTAACGCCAAAGAGAACATGACAATGATTGCCGTAAATAATTTTAAATCATTGGGAGGCATTCCCAGATAAAGAACCGTCGCTATGACGATACGATATATAACGGAACCTATTACAACTGCCATAAGTGAAGACGAAAAACTATCAGCTCCCAAAATAACTTCTCCTATAATTACAGAGGCCAAACCTATCACAATGGTCCCGATTCCCATACCTACATCGGCAAAGCCGTTATTTTGTGCAACTACGGCGCCGCAGAGTCCGATAAGTCCGTTGCTCAGTCCGAGACCGAGAATAATCATCGAGTCCGTATTTACACCTTGCGCCCGTACCATTTGAGGATTATATCCGGTTGCACGAATGCACATCCCGAGTTCTGTACCAAAAAACCAATAAATAAAAACACTTATGAGCAACATGATAACAGCCGGTACGATAAATGCCGCTATTGATTGGCTTACATGAAAAAGTTCACTTGTTATTGTGAAAACCGTGTCTGATCTGAGTAAAGAAATATTTGCCTTCCCCATGACACGAAGATTAACGGAATACAGAGCTATCATCGTCAATATCCCCGATAAAATAGCAGGTATCTTTAATTTTGTATAAAGGAATCCCGTAATGGTACCCACCGCTATTCCGCCAATCACCGCTCCCAGAATTCCCCATCCGGGATTCATGCCCGATGCAAGAAGAGAAGCAGCAATCGCACCTCCCAAAGGAAAACTTCCTTCACATGTCATATCGGGTACATTCAATACCCGGAAAGATAAAAATACACCGATGGCAAGGATGGACCACATCAATCCCTGTGCCACCGTGGAAATTGCTAAATCTACCATACTTGTTCACTCCTTAAAGCAATTTACGGTCTTGCTTTTTGTCCGTCATATAAATAAAGCTTTCTTGCCTTTTGCCAAATATCATTGGGCAGTTCTTTTTTCAAAGCTTTCGCTACAGACATATTGACTACCCATTCCGGATCCATTTGTTTGGTTATAGGAATCTCATAGGGCTTCTTTTTCCCCTCCAATAATTCCGCCGCCATACGCCCGCCGCTGAATCCCATTCGATAGTATTCGGCGGAAATAGATAAAAGAGCGCCGTGCCGAACCATTTCTGTATTTTCACCGATAACCGGAATACCTGATTGAAGCAAGATCTTTACTATTTTTTCAAAAGAATTTTGTATTTTCTCATCGGAAGGAATATAAACGGCGCTTACATTCCCCTTAAATTTTTTTATTTGTTCTTCCAGATCTTTTTTTTCATCAAAGGCAACTTCGAACAACTTGAGCCCTTTTCTCATACCGGCTTCTCGGAGAATCTGTAACTGAAAGATCGACTCCTCGTCGTCGGGATTAAAAATCACTCCCAAAGTTTCAATTGGGAAAACCTTAGACGCCATACGTATTTGGTTCAGTACTGCCGGCATATCACCGATTCCCGTCAGATTATAGTGATCTTTAAATGCTTCGTCACTTTCCAGACGAAATACTCCTATTCCTACAACAGGAACAACCTTTGTTCCGGCGGCTGCTGCCTTTGCCGCTTCCGTCCCTACGGCAATAATCAGATCCGGGTTGGAATTTATCAATTCTCTTGATTGTTTTTCCAATGCATCCGCATTTCCCTCGCCATTAAGAATTTTAAAAGAAATGTTTTCCCCTTCTCTGTATCCCTTTGATGCCAATGCAGCTTTCGCCCCTGATGTCATCTTCTCATATTCCGGAAATGAATTTTCCTGCAATATGGCTACACGGTATATATTTTTGTGAGAAATTAATTTAATATTCTGTTTTATTTCTTCCGATCCCTCGTTAATGACAGATGCCATTACCGCAACAGCACCGACTGCCGCCAGTAACAGCATCCACCAATACCGCTTTATTGCGGTCATCCTTTATTCCTTTCAAATTAAATCATTTCCGCTCTATCTAAAACAGATGCCGGAAGTTTTATTCCCAGCTTATCCATTTCTGATTTATTGATATATAATTTTGATTTCCCCGCACCTTCTACGGGAAGATCTTTGATTTGCTTCTTTCCTTCCAATATATCCGCAGCCATTTCTCCCGCTCTGTGACCGATATCATAGAAGCTGATTGATTCCGATGCAAACACACCCGATTTTACATGTCCTACTTCTGCTCCATAGACGGGAATGTTTTCCCTGTTGGCTACTGACATCAATGTCGGAATAGATGAAGCGATAATATTGTCGGTCGGAACAAAAATAGCATCTACTTTCCCACCAAGAAAACCTTCTGCTACCTGCTGGACATCATTAACTGAATTGACGGTCAGTTCCACTACTTCAATACCTAAAGGAGCACAAAGTTCTTTTAATTTTTCTGCTTGAACCACTGAATTTATTTCACTGGAATTATAGATAATTCCCAAGCGTCTGATGTTCGGAGTGATTTCCCTGATTAAAGCCAGCTGCTTGTCCACAGGCCCCCTGTCATGAGTCCCTGTTATATTTGCATCGGGTGCTTTCTCCGATTTCATTAATTTTGCACTTTCAAAATCAGAAATTGCAGTGCAAATAATGGGAATATTCGTTGTTGCATTCGCCATAGCTTGTGCTGCCGGCGTGGATATCGCACAAATCAAATTATAATTCCCCGAAACAAAGCGACTGGCAATAGAACGCAGATTCGATTGATCTCCTTGCGCATTTTGTTGATCTAACTCAACTTTGTCCTTTAACCCTTTTTCATTTAAAGCGTCTACAAACCCCTTGTTGGCTTCATCCAAAGCCGGATGCTGCACAATTTGGACAACTCCTACTTTCATTACGGCATTACTTGGGGAACTTGATCCGGATTTTTCTCCACATCCGGCTATCAACCCGATTGCACAAAGACATACTGCTCCTGCTACTGCCAACTTCTTTAATTTACTGCCTGCCATACTACTCATCCTCCTATACTACTATTCCTGTTATGGAATTAACTTTTGTCTATTGTAGCACAAAAACTTTCTAAATTCACCACGAAAATATGATATTAAAAAACACACTCTTTTTCAGAGTGTGTTTCAATGAAAATTAACCTGCATCTTCAGCCTGAATAACCGATTTTCCTTTATAGAAACCACATGTCGGACATACATGATGAGGTAAGATCATTGTATGGCACTGCGGACATTCCACAAGACCCGGAACGGTCAGCTTCCAATTGGCACGTCTTTTATCACGACGAGATTTTGAATGTTTGCTCTTTGGACTTGGCATCTTTAGCACCTCCTTGTCGATCAGACCCTCTGCCTTTTACTGTAATATAGCTAAAATATTCAACTTCATAATTATACGGGACAGACTTCCGATTGTCAATATAACTTTTACTTCAAATACGAAACTACTTCTTTTTACTGAATTCTGTTTGGATTGTATTCGTAAAAGATTGAAGATTATTCACCCATTCAAGCACTTTTTCTTTTGTATATTCGGCTGCTTTTTCCCCTTTATTAGTAATATGGTAGATACGTTTGCTCCTTCTGTCGGGAGCATCCCATTCACTGACCACATAACCTATATTTTCCATATAGCGTAGTACGGGATACAATTCATTCGGATTCGGACTATATACATTATCGGTACGCTCGTATATTTCTTTCTCAATTTTATTCCCGTAGCTGCTTTCTCTACGTAAAGAATCAAGAATAAAAGTTGCCGTCAAAAGTTTTTTCCATTGTTTGCGCTTTACAAGTTCGTCTACTTCCGTCTTATAATCGTCAATCACTGTCTTTTTGTTTTCTTTCATCACTTTTTCTCCTGCCTATAGAAATTAACACCACAATGTTAATTTCTTTAAATCCCCCCTCTCATATTTTAAGATTATAAATGATTAATATAAACATTACAATACTATTAATATTAAGTTCGGATATCATTCTTATATACCGGATTTATAATCGTACACTTAACGTGATATCCGTTTAATCTCCATTATTTAAATTTCCCGGATCCAACCCCTGTAAGGTCATCATTTTTTCATCTTTTCTCATTCTGAAAAAACGATATAGTCTCTCGGCCACTGTCCTATTCATCCCCTTGACTGCCGTCAATTCTTCCAAAGAAGCTTTTTTCATCTCATCCAAAGAACGAAAAGCATGCCACAAAGCAGTTCTTCGGCGCGGCCCCACTCCTTCTATATGATCTAAAATGGATTCTGTATTTCTTCTTGAAATCCATTGCCGATGATAAGTGATAACGAAACGATGGGCTTCATCACGAATAAACTGTAATAATTGAAGTGCCGGTTCATGATGATCAATAACCAAAGGGGATTCATTGTTTTCGAGATAAATTTCTTCCATGCGCTTTGCCAAACCGATGACGGGAGCATCAATACCGCATTTTCTGATAACCGGCAGAGCTGCATGAAGTTGCCCGGCTCCGCCGTCAAGAACGATCAAATCCGGTTCGGGCCAGTCCTTTTCGTTGCCATAACGGCGATGCATAATTTCTGCCATGGATTTAAAGTCATCGGGAGTTCCTTGCGTGGTTTTTAATTTAAATTTTCTATATTCTTTTTTATTGGGCCTTCCATTCTCAAAAACAACCATGGAACCTGTTGTTTCTGCTCCCTGATTATGAGAAATATCAAAGCATTCTATTCTTTCGGGCAGGCGGGGCAGTTGCAATAATTCTTTTAATTTTTGTATTGCCCCCTGTTCACGGGCATCCTGATATTCCCATTGCAGTTTTTTGTTTGATAAATACTTTTCGGCGTTAGATTGCGCCATTTCTTTCAATCTGCGTTTAAAACCTCTTTCAGGGACGTAGATCTTAACTTCACTTCCCTTAAGTTTTGTAAGCCACTCTGCAAGAAGATCATTTTCGGACGGCAGATAAGGAAGAATAATTTCTTTGGGAACGGCGGAACCGTTATTCCCATAGAAGTCTTTTATAAATGCCGTCATGATGTCGTTATCCGATTCATGAAGAATGTCCGGTATATTAAAATTCTCTTTTCCGATCATTTTTCCATAACGGATATAAAATACTTCCAGCCCTACATGATTATCCCGACGGGCCATGCCTACCACATCGAAATCTCCTTCTTTGGAAACTATATTTTGCCGCTGCTGTACGCTATGTATCGCTCTCAATTGATCTCTGAATAAAGCGGCCTTCTCAAAATCCATCTGTTTTGCCGCTTCATCCATATTTTTTTGAATATCTTTCGCCGGTTCCGTATTTTTCCCTTCAAACAGATCACATATATCTTTTACATATTTTCCGTATTCTTCTTTTGTACAGTAATTCCAACAGGGCGCACAACAAAGATTCATATGAAATTGTAGACAAGGCCTGCTTACTTTCATGCTTTTGCACGTACGGATCGGATATACCCGCCGTATCAGGCTCAATGTTTTTCTTAAACTTCCCACATCTGTAAACGGACCGAAGTATTTTGCTCCGTCTTCTCTTCTTATATTGCGGGTAACCAAAATACGGGGCCATTCTTCTTGCACGGTGATCTTTACATACGGATAGGATTTATCGTCACGAAGAGAAATATTATACTTCGGATGTAATTCTTTTATTAAATTGCACTCCAAAATAAGGGCTTCCATCTCCGTCGATGTCATCGTAATATCCAAGTCATCGGCGTGACGCATCATAGCCGCCACTTTCGGAGATCTGTTTTTATCCGCCCGTACATAAGATCGAACTCGATTTTTTAAGTTAACTGCTTTTCCTACATATATAATCCGTCCGTTTTTATCTTTCCATCGGTAAACACCGGGGGAAGTCGGAAGGTTTTCTACTTTAGATCGTATTTTGTCATTTACTTCCGTCATTCTTGTGTTCCTTCATCAATTTTTTCGTTCTCTCTATCACCGGTTTCAAATATTCTCCCGTATAGGATTTTTTCACTTTACAAACTTGTTCCGGTGTCCCGACAGCTACGACTTCGCCGCCGCGATCTCCTCCTTCCGGTCCCAGATCAATGATATAATCCGCTACTTTTATGACATCCAAATTATGTTCAATAACAACGACCGTATTTCCCTGATCAACCAATTTTTGAAGAATGAACAGCAGTTTCCTTATATCTTCACTATGCAGTCCTGTTGTCGGTTCATCCAGTATATAGAGTGTATCTCCCGTTCCTCTTCTCATCAGTTCCGTCGATAATTTAACACGTTGTGCTTCACCGCCGGACATAGTGGTGGCAGGCTGGCCTAAATGAATATACCCTAAACCGACCTCTTGCAGTGTTTTCAGCTTTCTTACAATCTTTTCATGATTCTCAAAAAAAGGAGCGGCTTCATCTACAGTCATATTCAATACATCGGAAATATTTTTACCCTTATACTTTACCTCCAATGTTTCTCTGTTGTAACGGGCACCGTGACAAACTTCGCACGGTACATATACATCGGAAAGGAACTGCATTTCAATCTTTATAATACCGTCACCGTGACAAGCTTCGCAGCGTCCCCCCTTTACATTGAAACTGAATCTGCCCGGCTTATATCCCCTCATCTTAGCATCTGTAGTCTGGCTGAACAATTCTCGTATGTCTGTAAATAAACCGGTATATGTGGCCGGATTGGAACGAGGTGTCCGCCCGATGGGTTGTTGATCGATATTAATGATCTTATCGATATATTCCGCCCCTTCCATGGAGTCAAAAGCACCCGTCCCGTAAGAAGTGTTATTTTTTAAATTTGACAATCCTTGAAATAATATTTCATTGATAAGAGTACTTTTACCCGAACCGGACTCTCCGGTCACAACGGAAAAAGCACCTAAAGGAATTTTTACATCAATATGTTTCAAATTATGTTCACTGGCGCCTTTAATCGTAATATACATTCCGTTTCCTTTTCTCCTTTTCTCCGGAAGCGGAATATATTTGGTCCCCTTTAAATATTGTCCGGTTACAGATTCTTTGACATTTTCAATTTTTTCCGGCGTACCTTCGGCAACTACGTGACCTCCGTTTTCACCTGCTCCCGGACCGATATCAACAATCCAGTCGGCAGCACGAATGGTATCTTCATCATGTTCTACCACTATCAAAGTGTTTCCCAAATCTCTCATACCTTTTAACGTGGCCAGCAGTTTGTCATTATCTCTCTGGTGCAATCCGATAGACGGTTCGTCAAGAATATATAATACTCCTACAAGCCCCGAGCCGATTTGGGTTGCCAGACGGATTCTTTGTGCCTCACCGCCTGAAAGAGTTGTCGCCGTCCTTCCCAAGGTCAGATAATCTAAGCCGACATTGACCAAAAAAGTCAGACGGTTATGAATTTCAACAAGGATTTGATCGGCGATCATTTTTTCTTTATCAGTTAATTCCAATTTATCCAAAAATTGTAATAAATCGGAAACATTCATCTCTGACAGTTCTGCAATATTTTTATTTCCTACTCGAAAAGCGAGACTTTCAGGTCTTAATCGGGCACCATGGCAGACAGGGCAAGGCTTTTCAATCAAGAAATTAGAAAGAGTTTCTTTCATCTTGTCAGTCCATGCTTCTTCGTAACGCCGTTTTGTCATAGGGACAATTCCTTCAAATACACGCTCATAAGATTTGGTTTCTCCTTCCAGATTCGTATATTCAAAGGTAATCGGTTTCGTTCCTCCAAACTGAAATTCTTGTTTTGCTTTCTCCGGTAAATCATTATAATCGGCATCCATTGTCAGATTATAAGACTTCAGAAAAGCATCCAGTTGCTTATAAAGCCAACTTTCTTTGTTATACGGGAACGGCCGTATTGCACCTAATCGAAATGATATCGTATGATCAGGAATGATTCTGTTGAAATCGACTTCCAAAGAAGAGCCCAGTCCCATGCAGGCGGGACAAGCTCCGAAAGGATTGTTAAAAGAAAAAATACGGGGTGTCGGTTTGGGCAGAGAAATACCGCAATCAGGGCAAGCAAAATGAGAACTGAACATATAATCTTTTCCATCAATCACGGCGGCAATCATCATTCCGTCTCCCAATGCAAGAGCTGCCTCTACAGAATCGGTCAACCGCTTTTCTATGCCTTCTTTAATAATGATCCTGTCTACAACGACTTCAATTGTATGTTTTTTATTTTTTTCCAAATCGATCGGTTCTGCCAATGAGTAGACCTTTTTATCCGCACGGACTCTGACATATCCTTCTTTGCGCAGCTCTTCCAAAAGTTTCTTATGCGTTCCTTTTTGGCTGACTGCCACAGGACCCAGAATCATCAATTTGGTCCGCTCACCTAACGCAGCCAAAGCATCTACAATCTGATCCACCGTCTGCCTTGTAATAGGCTTTCCGCAGTTGGGGCAAAAAGCACGACTTGCGTGGGCATAAAGCATACGCAAATAATCATGAATTTCTGTCACTGTCCCTACCGTAGAGCGGGGATTGTGGCTTGTCGATTTCTGATCAATGGAAATTGCGGGAGAAAGTCCTTCTATTTTATCAATATCCGGCTTATTCATTTGTCCCAGAAATTGTCTGGCATAAGCGGAAAGAGACTCTACATACTTTCTCTGTCCTTCCGCATAAATCGTATCAAAGGCCAGTGATGATTTTCCCGAGCCGGATAAACCGCTGAAAACAATTAACTTGTTACGGGGAAGTGTCAAATTTATATTCTTCAGATTATTCTGTCTTGCCCCTTGAATTACAATACCTTTTTCCATCTTTTTCCCTTCTGTATCAGACTCTTTTTTTCTGAGGTCTGACAATTCTGTTTGTCCGGCTCGCCTGTCTTCTCAGCGCTGACTCCGCTTGTGATCCATACCTGTTTGACCACTGCTGCTTAAGCTCGGACAATTCATCTCTCCATTTGGCCGCCTCTTCAAATTCAAGTTCTTTTGAGGCCCTTTTCATATTCTTCTCGGCATTTTTCATTTTCTTATAAATTTCTTCATCTGTCATTTCTTCCGTTTTGTTCGTTTTACCATTATAGACAGATTCATCTTCATTAATGATGGTCAGATCAATTAAATCTTTGACTTTTTTATTGATGGTTTTGGGAATAATATGATGTTTTTCATTATAAGCTGCCTGTATACTGCGTCGCCGCTCGGTTTCCTCCAAAGCATATTTCATGGATTTTGTTATTCTGTCGGCATACATAATAACATGGCCGTGCGCATTTCTTGCCGCTCTCCCGATCACCTGAATCATGGACGTATCATTTCTGAGAAATCCTTCTTTGTCAGCATCCAAAATCGCAACCAAAGATACTTCCGGCATATCCAGCCCTTCACGAAGTAAATTGATTCCCACCAGTACATCAAAAACACCGGCCCTCAAATCACGGATAATCTCAGCTCGTTCAATGGTAGCCACATCAGAATGCAGATATCTGACTTTTACACCGGCCTCCGTAAGAAAATCTGTCAAATCTTCTGCCATTTTCTTTGTCAGCGTTGTAATCAGCACTCTTTCATTAACATCTTCCCTTTTGTGAATTTCTCCCAATAAATCATCCATCTGCCCTTCAATAGGACGTACTTCGATACTGGGATCCAATAATCCGGTGGGACGGATGATTTGTTCCGCCAAATTCGTTTGCACACTCATTTCATAGGGCCCCGGCGTGGCAGAAACATAAATAATCTGATTGATCCGCTCTGTAAATTCATCAAATGTCAACGGGCGATTATCCAAAGCACTGGGCAGCCGGAAACCGTAATCCACTAATGTTCTTTTTCTTGATTGATCGCCATTATACATGGCATGAAGCTGCGGAACTGTGATATGCGATTCATCGATCATGATCATATAATCATCAGGAAAATAATCGAGCAAAGTAAACGGAGGTTCCCCCGGATTACGGGCAGACATATGACGGGAGTAGTTTTCTATTCCCGAACAATATCCCACCTCCTGCATCATTTCCAAATCATAATTGGTTCGTTGTTCCAACCGCTGTGCTTCTAAAATACGATCCTGACTTCGTAATTCTTTTAATCGCTCCTCTAATTCCGCTTCTATACTGATCATAGCTCTTTTTAATTTTCCTGAGGTCGTCACATAGTGAGATGCCGGAAAAATGCCGATATGATCTCTTTCAGAAACAGTTTCTCCCGTTAATACATCAAATTCGGAAAGCCTGTCAATTTCATCACCGAACATATCGATTCTCACTGCCGTATTATTTGAAGATGCGGGAAATACGTCGATAGTATCTCCTCTTACACGGAAAGTATCCCGGGTAAAATTTAAATCATTTCTCAAATATTGCATATTCACCAAACGGGATAAGATTTCATCTCTGGTGATCTCTTCTCCCGGCCTTAAAGATAATCCCATGGTACTGTAATCTTCAGGATCTCCCAAACCGTATATACAGGAAACGGAGGCTACGATGATAACATCTTTCCGCTCAAAAAGAGCCATCGTCGCCGAATGCCGAAGGCGATCGATTTCTTCGTTTCGAGATGAATCTTTCTCTATATAGGTGTCTGTTTGAGGGATATACGATTCCGGCTGATAATAATCATAGTAGCTTACAAAATAATAAACCGCATTGTCGGGAAAAAAATCTTTAAATTCTCTGGCCGTCTGGGCCGCCAATGTTTTGTTGGGAGAAATAATTAATGTGGGACGTTGTACTTCTTCAATGACTTTTGCCATCGTAAAAGTTTTACCGGTTCCCGTTGCCCCCAGTAAAACTTGTGCCCAATGGCCGTCTTGTAATCCTTTCACCAAAGAATTCACCGCTTTAGGTTGATCTCCCGTCGCCTCAAAAGGTGCAGCCAGTCTGAAAGGCGTTTCTATATCCGAATAGTGCCTTTTAATTCTCGAATTATTCATCTCATTCTTCCTTATTTCGCTATATCATATGTACATCAATCATTTTAATTATTATATCGTTTTATTTCGATATTGTATATAAATAAATGAAAACAGAGGTCTTGTCCAGACCCCCGTTTCACTGACAACTTTATTTAAAAAAATATTTTTTCAGGAAATAAAATATAGCTCCCGCCACAAAAATAACAGCTCCCCAGAGAAAGAAAAATCCGGCTATTGCAAGTCCTACAATGATGAGGGCGAAAATAACTGCCAGTCCTGCTATTTTTTTCCACCAAGGCAATTCATTCAGATGAATCGTCTTCACACGGATATAAGAATTTTCCTCAGCACGCCCCTCTTCTTCTCCTTGTTCATTCAAGGTTAAGCCGGCATAATCTTTAACTTCCTCATGTGACATGACATGGGTTTCTTCATCCGGCTGTCCCGTATTTTTATCTTCCGTCATAATTCAGCAAGTTTTTTTGAAAGAAGTTGATTCACTACCTGCGGATTTGCCTGTCCTCTTGTCTCTTTCATAATCTGACCCACAAGAGCCCCCACCGCTTTCTTTTTCCCTGCTTTAAAGTCGGCAACCGCCTGAGGATGACTTGCAATGACCTGCACCACCAGCTTCTCCAATGCATCCGTATCGGAAATTTGTACCAAACCTTTTTCTTTGACAATTTCTTCTGCAGTACTGCCTTCTTTCCACATGTCGGCAAATACTTTTTTTGCAATTTTACCGGAAATGGCACCTTTATCAATTAATTTCAGCAAGCCCGCTAAATTCTCCGCACTGACAGATGATTCGGCAATTTCAACATTTTCTGCAGAAAGTTGTCCTGCCAGTTCTCCCATGATCCAATTCACTGCCGTCTTGGGATCCGCACCGGCTTTTACCATGGCTTCAAAATAATCGGCTCTGTCTTTATCATTGGTCATGAAATCGCCGTCTTCCGAAGACAACTTATATTCTTCCATATATCTTATTTTTCTTGCTTCAGGAAGCTCCGGCAAACTTTCACGTATTTTCTCAATATATTCTTCGCTTACAGTAAAAGGAACTAAGTCAGGTTCGGGAAAATATCGATAGTCATTTGCTTCTTCTTTAGAACGCATGCTCTTTGTCACGCCCTCTTTTTCATCCCATGTTCTTGTCTCCTGCCGGACCGTTCCCCCTTCTTCAAGAAGACGGGCCTGTCTCAATGCTTCATATTCAATCGCTTTTTCAACGCCCTTAAAAGAATTGATATTTTTAATTTCTGTTTTGGTTCCTAATTCTTTTTGTCCTACAGGACGGACGGATACATTGGCATCGCAACGCAAACTGCCTTCTTCCATGCGGCAATCGGAAACACCTACATATTGAAGGATAGCTCGCATTTTTTCCATATACGCCACTGCTTCTTTAGCGGAACGCATATCCGGTTCAGACACAATTTCCAAAAGCGGTGTGCCCGTACGGTTATAATCTACCAAAGAATAATCCGAATCGGTAATAGACACGCCATGATGTACCAATTTACCGGCATCTTCTTCCATGTGAGCCCGGGTGATCCGGATATGCTTCTTTTCTCCGTCAACCTCTATGTCAAGATAACCGGGTCCGCAAATCGGCAGATCGAATTGAGATGTCTGGAAATTCTTTGGCAGATCGGGATAATAATAATTTTTTCTGTCAAACTTACTGAATCGGGAAATTTCACAATTTAATGCCAATCCTGCACGAACAGCATATTCCAAAACTTTGTTATTTAATATGGGAAGTACGCCGGGCAATCCCAGGCAAACCGGACATACATTTGTATTCGGTGCATCGCCGAAAGAAGTTTTACAACTACAGAAAATTTTTGTTTTGGTTTTTAATTCAGTATGAACTTCAAGTCCGATAACCGCTTCATATTTCATTATAGTTCTCCTTTCGGTGCCGTCTTTGTGAATTGGGGGTTCCCCTGTTCAAACGCATAGGCGGTTCTTAAAATTTTTTCTTCCCCCAAAGCAGGACCGATGATTTGCATCCCCAAGGGCATTCCGTCTTTGAATCCCACAGGAATACTGATGGAAGGAGCACCGATAAGATTTACCGGTACAGTACAGATATCTTCCATATATAATTCCAACGGATCGGAAAAAGCGCCGAATTTAAAAGCAGGCCCGGACGAGGAAGGTGCTACCAGTACATCGCATGTTTGGAAGGCCCTATCAAATTCTTCTTTCAACAGAGTGCGCACTTTCAGCGCCTTCAAATAATAAGCATCATAATACCCTGCCGATAACACATAGGTGCCGAGCATGATACGACGTTTTACTTCCTCACCAAATCCTGCACTCCGTGTTTTAATATACATATCTACAATATCTTTTCCCGGTACTCGGTAGCCGAACCCCACCCCGTCATAACGAGACAAATTAGAGCTTGCTTCTGCCGGTGCGATAATGTAATAAACAGAAACGCCTGCCACGATATGCGGAATGGAAACATCGACAATTTCCGCTCCTTCTTTCTCATAATAAGAAAGTGCCTGATGAATGGCATCTTTAGTTTCTTTTTTTATTCCCTCTCCAAAAAATTCGCGGGGAACTCCGATACGAAGACCTTTTACATTGTTAACCAAAGCTTTTTTATAGTCTTTCTTTTCCTGCGGGATCGATGTAGAGTCCCTGTTGTCATGACCTGCAATAGCATTTAAAACAATCGCCGCATCAGTGACGTCTTTAACAAGAGGTCCGATTTGATCAAGAGAAGAGGCAAATGCCAAGAGACCATATCGGGAAACCAATCCGTAAGTCGGTTTCATTCCTACGATACCTGTAAAAGAAGCCGGCTGACGGATGGATCCCCCCGTATCCGATCCCAATGCCCAAACAGCTTCTGTAGCAGCCACAGCCGCAGCGGCACCGCCGGATGAACCGCCGGGTACGCATTCGATATTCCATGGGTTACGAGCAGGTCCGAAAGCGGAATTTTCCGTACTGCTCCCCATGGCAAATTCATCCATATTCAATTTACCGATAGAGATAAAATCCTGTTTTTTCAATTGTTCGATAACGGTAGCATTATAAGGTGCTACAAAATTTTCAAGCATCTTGGAAGCAGCTGTACAAAGCTGGCCCTTGATACAGATATTATCTTTAACGGCTCCGGGAATGCCTGCCATATCAGAGATTTCTTCACCGGCAGCTATTTTTCCGTCAACTTCGGCCGCCGTTTTTAATGCTTCTTCATCGCTGACGGATAAAAAAGCATGGATTTCTTTATCATTCCGGTTTCTATGTTCAATGATTTTTTTTGTTAATTCTACGGAAGATAACTCTTTAGCCATGAGTTTTTCATGCAGTTCATGAATTGTATATCCCACTTCCCTACCTCCTATATAATCTTAGGCACTTTAAAATAGCCGTCTTCTTTTTCCGGCGCATTTGAAAGTGCTTCTTCATTGGTAAAAGAGCGATGAGGTTCATCTTCCCGCATGACGTTGTATTGTTCGACAGCATGAACGGTAGGTGCCACGTCTTCCGTATCATACTGATTAAGTTCTTCCATATGAGTCAAAATATCATTCATTGATTTTCGCATTTCTTCCAGCTCTTCGGAATTGAACTCCAGCCGAGAAAGAAGTGCTATCTTTTGAGCTTCCTCAGTCGTTATCTTCATAAATACACCCCTTGTCCAACATTTCAAATTCATATACAGATTAATTATACCATAGCCCCCTCACAGATGGAGAAGCAATTATGCATTCTACTTTGCGTTCGTTTATTTCAATCTATTTTCGTCTCTCAAAATTTCATCTGCATAAAAACCGACTTCCTAAAGTCAGATTTTGGGTCCAACTATACGGAGTCGGTTCATTATACTGCTCTTTTCAAGCAGGGATTCAGTTATTTTTTATACCCGCCCGAGATAAAAATTCTTCTTCACTCAAAACAGGAATTCCTTTTTGCCGCGCTTTATCCAATTTACTCCCCGCATCATCGCCCGCAACAACCAGTGTCGTTGCATTTGTTATCGAGTTTTGCGTAGTTCCTCCAAGTTTTTTGATTAAGTCCGATGCCTCCCGCCTTCCCATAGAGGACAATTTTCCGGTTAAAACGATCATTTCGTCGGCAAAAATATCTCCTTCTGCCGTTTCTTGCAAAACTTCCGTTACGACACCTGCTTTTTTTAATTTATCAATCATCTGCAGATTTTGTTCATCCTGAAAATACGCATGGAGACTTTTTGCTATTGTTTTCCCGATTCCGTCGGTCTGTTGAAATTCTTCCTCTGTCGCTTTTTCCAGTTTTTCTATTGTTCGAAAACGATTTGCAATAATCTCCGCCCCTTTTTCGCCCAAAAAGCGGATTCCCAGACCGAAGAGCAACTTAGCCAAGCCTCTTCCTTTACTGTTCTGAATGGCGGTTACTAAATTTTGAGCACTCTTTTCTCCCATTCTTTCCATTTGGCGGATGTCGTCTTCTTTCAACTGATATAAATCTGCCGGATCTTTTACTAAATTATAGGCCAATAAATTATCTACGATCGACGGCCCCAGTCCCTCAATATTCATGGCATCACGGGATGAAAAATGAATTAATTTTTCCCGGACGATTCCCCCGCACTGAGGATTCACACAGCGAACCGCTGCTTCTCCTTCTATACGCTGTACAGGATTTCCACAAATCGGACATTTTGTCGGCATTCTGAATTCTTGTTCCGTTCCATTCCGTCTTTCTTTCAGAACCGCAGAAATTTCAGGAATAATCTCTCCTGCTTTATAGATTTTTACGGTATCACCCACTCTGATATCTTTCTCACGAATAAAATCTTCGTTATGAAGTGTGGCTCTTTTTACGGTTGTTCCCGCCAAATGAACCGGTGTTAAATCTGCCGAAGGTGTCAATACACCGGTGCGACCCATGGTAACAATAATTCTTTCAACTTTAGTAATCGCTTCTTCCGGAGGATATTTAAAAGCTATAGCCCATTTAGGATCTTTAACGGTCGTTCCTAATTGTTCCTGTTGAAGGAAATCATTGACTTTGATGACCATACCGTCCGTATCATAGCCGAGCTCTTTTCTCTTGGTTTCCCATTCATTAACTCCTTCAATGACCCCCTCGATAGAATTCCATTTCTTATAATTAGGGTTTACTCTGAAATGAAATTTTTCCAATTGTTTGAGTAATTCTTCCTGTGTATGCACAGCCAGTCCGTCCGCTTCTCCCAGCGCATAGGCAAAAAAATCCAGATTTCTGGAAGCCGTTACTTTGGGATCCAATTGACGAAGAGAACCTGCCGCCGCATTTCTGCAATTGGCAAAAGGCATCAGACCCGCCTCATCTCGTTGTTCATTTAAAGCGGCAAAACTTTTTCTGGGCATATATACTTCTCCCCGAACTTCCATATAAGGAGGAGCATCTTCTATGTATAAAGGAATTGTCTTTATAGTTTTTACATTGGCAGTAACGTCTTCCCCTTCTCTTCCGTCACCACGGGTAAGCCCCCGGACGAATACACCGGCCTCATAAATCAAATTCATTGACAAGCCGTCAATCTTAAGCTCAGTGATATATTCTACCCGGCTGACAGACAAACCGTTTTTCACACGAGAATCAAAATCTTTCAATTCTTCCGCACTGAAAGCATTGGCCAGACTCAGCATCGGCTTTTTAAACCGGACTTTTTCAAAATCATCCGATGCTTTTCCCCCGACCCGCTGTGTCGGTGAATCCGGTGTAATAATCTCAGGATGGGCGGATTCCAAATCCACTAAAGCTCTGTACAATTTATCAAACTCAAAATCGGTAATTTCCGGTTTATCGAGAACATAATATAAATAACTGTGATGTCGTAATTCTTTTCTGAGTAACTCCGCTTTTTTTATGATTTCTTCCGTTGCCATTTCATTCCTCTTTTTCTATGGGTGCAAACGCCACCATAACTTGACGAATTTGATCCTCCGGAAAGGCCAGCTTGAGCATCATGCTCTTTCCTGTCCCGGATACTTCAATAACTTTGCCTTTCCCCCACATGCGATGAGAAACCCTGTCTCCCGCCTTCCAGTCATATCGGGCTTTTATATTTTTGCTGCTTTTCGGTTTTTGTACCGAAGATGCTTCCGACAATGCCCATTTACTTCTTTGTTGCATATTATTTCTTGCAAAGATTCGTCTTCTGCTTTCCTCTCGGTTTGTTATTATTTCATCTATCAAATCTGAAGGAATTTCATCCAAAAAGCGACTGGCAATGTAGGGTTTCAATTGTCCATACATAGTCCGCATATGTGACGTGGAAATATACAGATTCTTTTTTGCCCTCGTAATTGCCACATAACAAAGCCGCCGTTCTTCTTCCAGAGCCGTTTCATCCATAAGCGATCGGACTCCCGGAAATATTCCTTCATCCATGCCCGCCAAAAAAACCACAGGAAATTCCAATCCTTTGGCACTATGTATAGTCATTAATGTTGCTTTGTCATCCTGTTCTTCCAGTCCATCCAAATCATTGACAAGAGCCACCTTTTCAAGAAATTCCGGCAAGCCCCCTTCCGGCTGCTCATGTGCAAAATCCTTTGCTACGTTAAGTAATTCCCCTAAGTTTTCTTCCCTGCTCTGTGCCTGAGGATCGTTACTTTGTTGCAATACATTTATATATTCCGTATCGGTAATAATTTTTTGAATCAGATCAAATACATCACATTCTGTAGCCGCATTTAAGAAATCAAAAATAAGGGCGCTGAATTTCTGTAATTTTATTTTCGTCGAGCCGGACACATCGATACTGTCTGAAGCCATAAGAGCTTCAAACATTGACATGTTTTCCTTTTTGGCAAAATCACTTACTTTTTGTACGGTAGTCGAGCCGATGCCTCTTTTCGGCATGTTAATGATCCGCATCAAACTGATATCGTCTCTGAAATTGGCAATTAATTTCAAATAGGCCAGCATATCCTTAATTTCAGCACGATCATAAAACTTGGTCCCGCCCACCATGGTATAAGCAATTCCTCGCTTTACCATGCTTTCTTCTATCAGTCGGGACTGCGCATTCATTCGATACAGGACTGCCATATCTCCATAAGGTATTTTATTTTCCAGATGCTCTTTCATCATGGACTCTACAATGAAATCCGCCTCTTCATGCTCATCTTCGGCTACAAATTTCTGTATAGGACCGCCTACATTATTTTCAGTCCATAATCTTTTGGGAGGTCGATCTATATTGTTCTTAATAACAGCATTGGCTGCGTTAAGAATCGTTTGTGTAGATCGATAGTTTTGTTCCAATTTAATAATTGCCGCTTTGGGATAATCTTTTTGAAAGTCCAAAATATTCCTTAAATCAGCACCGCGCCATGAATAAATACTCTGATCCGCATCTCCGACGGCACAGATATTTTGATTGTTTCCCGCTATATATTTGGACATCAGATACTGGGCATGATTCGTATCCTGATATTCATCAATCAATATATAATGGAAACGATTTTGCCAATGCTTTCTGACTTCTTCTTCCTCCAACAGTTTTGTGGTAATAAAGAGAAGATCATCAAAATCAAGAGCATTATTCCTCTTCATGTATCGATCATACAAATCATACACGTCCGCTATTTTTTCATTATAAAAATTGCCGCTAACTGTTTTTCTGAATTCTTCCGGATTTTGGAGTGCATTTTTTGCATTTGAAATACGTGCCTGTATGCTTCCGATTTGATATTGTTTATCATCCAGATTTAACTCTTTTACTATATTTTTAATCATTTGCTTTGAGTCATCGGAATCATAAATAGTAAATTTATCCGTATAAGGGGGATATTTTTTTATTTCCCTGCGAAGAAAACGGGCGCCGAAAGAATGGAAAGTGTATATCCAAATTTTTTCCGCACTTTCTCCTACTAAATTATGAACTCTCTCTCTCATTTCTTGCGCGGCTTTATTTGTAAAAGTGATCGCCAGTATTTCACGAGGCTGAATCCCCTTGTCCAACATGTAGGCAATACGGCAAGTCAGTGCTTTTGTTTTTCCGGAACCTGCCCCTGCCATAATAAGAACGGGCCCGTCAAT